>ERZ791744.527-NODE-527-length-36416-cov-3.174748_pt1 | contig 36416 bp, 30 predicted proteins | sample MGYA00510039_ERZ791744 | MGnify/ENA primary metagenome ERZ791744 (study PRJEB30046, sample SAMN00791969) | human gut metagenome | study: EMG produced TPA metagenomics assembly of the A metagenome-wide association study of gut microbiota in type 2... | reverse complement strand
CGCAGTCATACTTGCTAAAAATATATACCATAATAATTAATTATTATTTTAACACATCCCTACATTGCCTCTAAACGCAATGCCCCTTTTATATCTAAAATAATATATTATAGTCTTAAATTTTCCGTACCTTTTATATATTCTAATATTTCCCCCCTTTTTTCTCAGATAAAGTTTCTATTTCCCAATTCCTAAAAACTTCTTTATCCATTCTAAAAACCCGAGACTATACAACATGAATTTCCCCTTTCCCTTTAGGCGCCATCAGTTGTTTGTTTCGTACGATGGTTTCAGTTTAAAGGGATAAAGTGGTATTTTCTATTTATTTGTTCTGAACTGTCGTTTTTTGTTCTGTAGCAAAAAATCATGTATAAACAATGACTATATTTTGTTATTTTATCCTCTTTAGTAAAAATGTGTCTCGGATCATTCCTTACTGTTGCCTTGTACTGTGTATCTCCCGTATTTATCGGAAGTTCTGTTGCTCCTGCGTAAAGGTTCGATATTCCTGTTTTTATCTCACTTGAGAATTTTGTCAGTTTTGTTCGCTATGTCTACTACTCTCATAGCACGGCTGTTCTACTTGATTATGTTAAGAAAGTAAACGATAAAGAATCATCATTATAAAAAGGAAAATAACATTTACAACTGTAAATTCCAGAAAATATCTGCCCCTAAATGACCGATCCTCTTTTGCAACATATTTGAAGCTGATCAGGCTTGCCATTGATGCTATCAACGTTCCAAGGCCCCCGAGATTGGTTCCGATCACCAGCTCCCGAATATGGTCTGTGAATCCGGATAACAAAATCGCAGCAGGAACATTACTCATTACCTGACTTGCAATTACCGAAGTAACCACCTCCCGTCCGGTCAATATATCCGAAAGCAGTTGACTGAATGCCGGGATACGTCCAAGATTACCGATGAATATAAATAACGCGATAAAAATACATAACAGAGAATAATCAACCTGTGTCAGAATTTTCCGGTCACGCAGAAGCAAATATAAAAATACTAACGCGAAAGGCACACCATACGGAAGAATATGTGAAACCGCAAGCAGACTTATGACAAACAGAATAAGATATGCTGTAAATTTTTCAATCCATTCCGCATCCTTTTTCTCCCATTTTGAACCGGAAGCACCCAACGAATCCTTCTGTCTTTTCGTTGAAGCTTTATCTTCAACAGAATCTAAGCCTTTGTTCTGCTTTATTTCTGTCTGCCCATCATGACTTAACTTTCTTTTTCGAACCATGGATGCCAGACCGATCCATGCCATTAACAAAGCAAATGCGCAGACTGTATACGGCAGCATGATCTTTAAAAACTCCGCAATACCTATACCTGCTTTTCCATACAAATACAGATTCTGAGGATTACCAAGAGGTGTCAACATACTGCCAAGATTCGCCGCAATCGTCTGCATGACAATTACTTTTAGCATCCATTTGCTATCAGTGTCCGGGTTCAGTTTCTTCATTATTATAATTGCAAACGGCACAAATGTAATAAGTGATACATCATTTGTTATAAACATCGACATAAAGAAACACAGGCATACAAGGATTACCGTTACTCCTCCGATCCCATGCACCTTTGCTAACAGCCGTTCTGCTAATTTATCAAACACATCAATATTCCTCAAGCCGGCAACGATACTCATAAGGCAGAACAGGATCGCCAGTGTCCGGAAATCAATATACGAAATATATTCTCTGTCAGGGACTACAAAAAATACTGATATCACTGCCAGCACGACCGCGATCGATAACACGGTTTCCTTCTTTATAAAATATAAAATCTTTTTCATCCTTCTAATCCTCTTAACACATATTTTCTGCTTGCATTATTGTACTGCATTCACTTCCGCCCCACAACCTGTAATTCTACAATTTATGATCAAGTCTTCCTTATATTTTAGATGCTTTTTTACCGGAAATATTTTATACTCTACATATAAATATTTACAAAAGCGTTCCTGTCTTGATAGTATCAACAGGTTGAAGCTCATAATCTACACAAGCTGTACAAATATTAATAAGGGAGGGCATGCATATGAATCTCAAAGACAAAACACTCTGGCAGAGAAATGCTGCTGCGATCGGCGGCATGGTTTTATTTGCCGCTGGAATCAACTTCTTTATCGTCCCCGCCAGTCTGTATAACGGCGGTGTCCTTGGTATCAGCCAGATCATACGAACCTTACTGATCCAAGTATTTCCATCGCTTGCATCAGGAACCGATATCGCAGGTATTATCAACTTTATCTTAAATATACCTTTATTTATCATGGCATATATCTCAATCGGCAAAAGTTTCTTCAGCCGGACACTGGTCTGCCTGATCAGCCAGACGATATTCCTAAGTATATTTCCAATTCCGGCTACACCTCTGGTCAATGACAGCCTGACTGCCAGCATCATGGGTGGACTTCTCGCCGGTACAGGCATCGGTATCTCCTTACGCTCCGGCGGCTCCAGTGGCGGCATGGATATCGTCGGTATGTTCTTTACCAAGAAATACAAAAATTTCAGCGTGGGAAAGGTATCTTTGACAGTCAATGCTGTTGTCTACGGCATCTGTGCAATCCTTTTTGGTATCCCGACAGCCGTATACAGCATTATCTATTCCGCTGTCAGTACTCTGATGACTGACAAAGCACATACGCAGAATATCAATACCGAAGTCGTGATCTATACAAAAGAAGAACCGGAAGCCATCCTTGATTACATCGTAAACGAATTTCACCGGGATGCAACCTGGTGGGAGGCGCGTGGTGGTTATACCGAAGAAACAACTTATATGATCGTTACGATCCTTTCCAAATATGAATGTGTTCATCTCCGCCGTGGACTGAAAAATATCGATGAACATGCCTTTGTTGTTGTAAAAGAAGGTATGCATATTGGCGGAAAATACGAAAAGCATTTATAAAACCTGCATAAAACCTGTAATTTTCAGCATTTTTTTGCATATATAAATTGCATTTTTCAAAACACAATGGTATATTTATTCAGAAAAGAATGAAAGGAAGTAATGAAAATGAAACTTAAAAAATTTTTAGCAATTACGATGTCCGCAGCTCTGGCTATGGCTTCTCTGACAGCCTGCGGAAGCAAGAGCGATGACAGCAAAAAGTCATCCGACAAGAAGACAGCCAAAGTTATCGAGATCGATCTGACAGATGAGCAGTATGCTTTCGGTGTAGATAAGACTCAGCCGGAGTTACTGGATCAGGTAAATGCATTTATCAAGGATATGAATGCAGATGGTTCTTTTGAAGAGATCTGCAATCACTACTTCGGCGATGGCGAACCTGTTGCTGTTGAATCAGCTACATTAGACTCAAGCAAGGATCAGTTAGTTGTAGCAACAAACGCTGCATTCGAACCATTTGAGTATACAAAGGGTGAGAACTACTACGGAATCGATATGGAGATCGCTAAAGCACTTGCTGACAAGCTCGGTAAGGAGCTGGTTATCCAGAACATGGATTTCGATGCTGTATGTCTCTCCGTTGGTCAGCAGAAATGTGATATCGCTATGGCCGGTCTTACAATCAAGCCGGATCGTGAAGAATATGTAGCTTTCTCAGATTCTTACTACAAGGCTTCCCAGAAGCTGATCGTTCCATCAGACAACACAGAATTTGACGAATGTAAGACTGCCGATGATGTAAATGCAATCCTTAACGCTAAGGATTCAAGCAGCAAGATTGGTTTCCAGACAGGTACAACCGGACAGTTCTACTGCGAAGGTGATGATGACTGGGGATTCGCTGGTCTTAAGATGACATCTACCGGTTACAAGAACGGTTCTCTTGCAGTTCAGGATCTGTTAAATGGTAACTTAAATTATGTTATTATTGATTCTGCTCCTGCTGCTGCCATTACAAAATCATTAAATGCTATGCAGTAAAAATATGCTATAAGAATCACGCGTTTCTCGCGTGAAGAAAATATGTGGTAACAGGTAATTGTAAATTGCTAAAACAGTTCTGCTGATTCAGTATATCTATATTTTACAATTACCTGTTATCTGATAGATATTGAAAGGATATTTCATGGGAGACATTTCAAGTAAAATACAAAAGTTCATAGAAATATTCATTGATAACAGAGGATATGTAAAGGTTGTTGAAGGTCTGAAGAATACCGTTATCATCGCCATAACCGGTCTGATCATCGGTATTTTGATCGGAACCATCATTGCAACTGTCCGCGTCATTCCAAAATATAAACGACTGCCACGAGTTTTAGATGCAATCTGCAGCGTCTATGTCGGATTCTTCCGTGGAACTCCTATGGTCGTGCAGTTACTGCTGTTTTACTATGTTCTGCTCCCTATCGTAGGAGGTCATATGAGCGGTGTACAGGTGTCAATGCTTGTATTCGGTCTAAACAGTGGGGCTTATATTTCCGAAATCATGCGAAGCGGTATCCTTTCTGTTGATCCCGGACAGATGGAGGGTGGTCGTGCCATGGGACTTAGTTTTGCAACTACCATGCGCAAGATCGTGATCCCGCAGGCAGTCAAAAATATTCTACCTACTCTGGGAAATGAATTTATATCTTTGATCAAGGAAACATCTGTTGTAAGCTTTGTTGGTGCTACTGACTTATATGTAGCATTTAACTATATTGGTAGTAACAGCTACGAATTCATGATCCCATATCTGGTTATGGCACTGATCTACATTGTGATGGTGCTTCTGATCAGCCTTGGTATCAAACTTATGGAAAGGAGCCTGAGAAAGAGTGATAGACGTCATTAATCTTGAAAAACACTTTGGTGACAATGAGGTTTTACGAGGCATCAATGTCACGATCGATAAAGGCGATATAATGGTTGTAATCGGTCCATCAGGTTCTGGTAAGAGTACATTTCTTCGCTGTTTAAACTGTATGGAAGACCCTACCGGCGGTCAGATCATCTTCAATGGTGTCGATATTGCAGACCCAAAGGTTGATATCAACATCCACCGTCGTCATATGGGAATGGTATTCCAGCATTTTAATCTGTATAACAACAAAACCGTTATTCAGAATATCATGCTTGCTCCTGTACTGGTGCGTTGTCAGGATCTAAAAAAAGCAAAGCGTCATAATCGTATGCTTCCGCTTACGAACCTGTTCCGCAAGGAAAAGCAGGAGAAGATCAATATCACAACCACAAAGGCTCAGATCGTTGCCGAAGCAAGAGCAAAGGCTGAGGAGCTTTTGAAACGGATCGGCCTGGAAGATAAAGCAGATGTATATCCTTCTACTTTATCCGGTGGTCAGAAACAGCGAGTTGCCATTATCCGTGCACTTGCTATGAATCCGGATGTGATTTTATTCGATGAACCGACTTCTGCTCTTGATCCTGAAATGGTTGGAGAAGTTCTCGACCTGATGAAGGATCTTGCAAAAGAAGGAATGACCATGATCGTGGTTACTCATGAGATGGGCTTCGCCAAGGAGGTTGCCAATAAAGTCCTCTTCATCGATGAGGGGCAGATTCTTGAAACCGGAACGCCGGAAGAATTCTTTGGCAATCCGAAGAATCCTCGACTAAAGGATTTCCTTTCGAAAGTATTATAGACTGTGCTCAAAAAATGGAAGAGGGTATTTATCTATTATTACGTAAGACGTTTTCACTCTACCTTCGACGCAGTGGTACATAAGGCTGCAAAATACGCAGCCTAAGTACCAGCGCTCAGGCAGGCTTACTTCATAATAGTAATACCCTCTTCCATTTTTGTTTCCACTTCTCAATAGTAAATACATTTCATTATCGCCAAGGGCCGACGTGAATAACTGAGACCTTAGCGAGGCTTCCACCGAGGTTAGTTCGAAGTTACACAGCGTGAATAACTAAAAACTTTAAAACAGCTACTATTTATGTCGTCTGACATATGACAGTAGCTGTTTTTCGTTTATTTTTTTAATGCTTCCTCCAGGGTATGCCAACCAAGGACTGCGCATTTTACACGGGCAGGCATATGGGAAATGTCTTTTAAGGCGGAAGCTTCTTCGAGTTCGTCGATTTCTTCATCGGTCGCTTCGCCCTGTATCATCTTTAAGAAAAGTTTCCCAAGCTTCAATGCTTCTTCCTCGGTCTTGCCAACAATCATGCCGAGCATGATATCTGCGGACGCCTGTGAGATTGCACAGCCGTCTCCAACAAATGCTCCGTCTTCGATAATTCCGTTTTCTACTTTTAATTTCAACCAGATATCATCCCCACAGTTCGGGTTTACACCTTCCAGTACAATGTTCGCATCCGGAAGATCATGCTTGAATTCCGGTCGGATATTGTGCTCCGTCAGGATCTCATTATAAAAACTTCTATTCTCCATATCCCATTCTCCTTCTGACATTTGCAACAGTCTCTACAAATGCATCGATTTCTTCTATCGTATTGTAGAACATAAAGCTGGCTCTTGTTGTATTATACACCTTCAGATAAGTAAGCAACGGCTGTGCACAATGGTGTCCGGCACGAACATCGATACCATCTGCTGCCATGATCTCACTGACATCATGTGGGTGTACATTGTCGATCGTAAATGCCACAATACCGGTATGGTTTGCAGGATCTTCTGAGCCGATCACATGAACATGTGGAATCTTTGCAAGTCCTTCCATCGCATGTCGGGTCAGTTCCAGTTCTCTCTGCTCGATTGTCTCAAATCCAATCTTATTAATATATGAAATTGCGGCTGCAAGTCCGGCTGCACCGGCTGCATTTACAGTTCCTGCCTCGAACTTATGCGGAAGCTCAGCCCATACCGCTCCTTCTGTCGTTACGGACTGGATCATCTCGCCACCTGTCATAAATGGCGGCATCTCTTCCAGTAATGCTTCTTTTCCATATAACACGCCGATACCCATCGGTCCCATCAGCTTATGACCGGAAAATGCAAGAAAATCCGCATCCAGATCTTTGACATCGATCGGCATATGCGGTGCGCTCTGTGCCGCATCTACTACAATAACCGCGCCGACCGCATGTGCAAGCTTTGAAATCTTCTTGATCGGATTCACACAACCGAGAACATTGGATACCTGTCCGATCGCTACAAGCTTTGTCTTCTCATTGATTCCTGCTGCAAGTGTCTCATCTGTCAAAGTACCGTCCTTCTCACAGTTCAGATACCGGACCGTTGCACCTGTCATTCTCGCTGCCATCTGCCATGGGAGAATGTTGCTGTGATGCTCCATGATGCTGACTGCGATCTCATCTCCTGCTTTCAAATGACTGCATGCATAGCTGTATGCAACAAGGTTCAGACTCTCTGTTGTATTTCTTGTAAAGATGATTTCTTTTTCAGAATCCGCATGAATAAAATCACGCACAACTTTTCTGGCATCTTCATATGCTTCTGTTGCTGCAAGGCTCAGCGGATAGAAGCCACGAAGCGGATTTGCATTGCTTTCTTCATAAAAACGCTTCTCTGCTTCAATTACAACTGCCGGCTTCTGTGCTGTAGCCGCATTGTCTATATAAATGGTTTTATTTGTCTGTAATAACGGAAAATCCTCTTTATAATTCTTCTCTATCATCTGCCATTACCTCCGCAAGCTGTGCTTCTACCAGCTTCTGTGTCTGCTCGTCTCCTATGTGGCGATATAACATCTCGAATTTGCCGCGTGTCATGATATCCTCCGCAGTCTCCTTGTCGATGCCTCTTGATTCAAAATAAAATAATGTCTCCTCATCCAGTTCGCCGATCGTTGCACCGTGAGAACCTTCTACATCCTCCTCTGCACAGAGAATGATCGGGATCGTCTTATTGATCACATCATCACCAAGCAGTAGTACATTTTCTGTCTCTGCACCTGTGGATTCGGATGCGCCGTTCTTGAAATCGATCGTTCCACGAAATACTTTCTCTGCTGCATCCTTTAACGTTCCGTCCACCTGAATCTCACAATTTGTCTTCTTGCCGAAATGATTTATGATCAGGTTGACATCGATCTTCTGTGTCTTCTGTCCAAGGTAGCCGATCTCGACCTGTGTATCTGCTCCTGTACCCTTAAGATCTGTACGGATTCCGTTATAGAGATCACCTTTTCCGATAAAGATCTGAAGGATATCGAACTTTGCATTTTCATTGCAGACGCAACCGATATCATTTAACAGGGTCTGTTCTTCGTCCTGCATAAATACCTGTACCAGACGAACACGACTGTCTTTCTTTGCCTGTATCATCGTACGATATGCCAGTGAACCTGCCTGCTCACTTTTCTTTGTAAATGTCTCAATTATGGTTGTATCCGTACCTTCTTCTGCTGTCAGATAACATGCACCTGCCGCAGACCCTGCTGTCGTTCCATCAACAGCCAGACGGATTGTTGCCTTTGCGTCTTTGTCCAAAGCAGTCAGAACTGTTTTTTCTGTCTGCACATCTGCAAAAATCGGATCAGCCTCTCTTCCTGCTCCACTCTCAACTGTGGCAAATTCTGCTGCATCCCCGGATATCAGGCTGTTTGTCTCTTTATCTTCAAATGTTTCCTCTACCGTCACCTTACATGGTGCTATCTCCGGATTCCATGAAACCTTTGTATCATTCATATGAAGCCAGTACCATGTTTTGGATGGAAGTTTATTAATATTGATCGTATTCTTGTCCATTGCTCATTTCCTCCTAACCTATACTGCCCTTCATTTCCAGACGGATCAGATTGTTCATTTCCAAAGCGTATTCCAGCGGAAGCTCCTTTGATACGTTGTCCGCAAATCCACTGACGATACAAGCTCTGGCATCTTCCTCACTCATACCACGGGACATCAGATAGAATACTGCATCATCACTGATACTGCCGATCTGTGCCTCATGTCCTACATTTGCCTTTCTGGTACGGATGTCCATCGCAGGGATCGTATCAGACCTTGAAATAGAATCCAGCATCAGAGACTGACAGGATACTGCTGCCTTGGCATTCTCTGCTTCCTTTGCTACTACAACAGAAGAACGGAAGGTACTGATACCGCCATCCTTTGAAATAGATCTTGTATTAATGTAAGAACTGGTATCCGGTGCGCTGTGAACGACCTTTGCTCCGGTATCCAGATTCTGTCCTTTTCCGGCAAATGTGATACCGGTAAATTCCATCTTCGCACCCTTTCCCTTTAGTATACTCATTGGATACAGGTAGGATACATGAGATCCGAAGGAACCGGAAACCCATTCGATCGTTCCGCCCTCTTCTACAACTGCACGTTTTGTATTCAGATTATACATATTCTTTGACCAGTTCTCGATCGTCGAATAACGAAGCTTCGCATTCTTACCGACAAATAATTCCACGCATCCGGCATGGAGATTTGCCACGTTATATTTTGGTGCAGAACAACCTTCGATGAAATGAAGATCCGCGCCCTCATCCACTATGATAAGGGTATGTTCAAATTGTCCGGCTCCCGGTGCATTCAGACGGAAATAGGACTGCAACGGGATCTCTACGGATACGCCCTTGGGTACATATACAAAGGAACCACCTGACCATACAGCACCATGAAGAGCTGCGAACTTGTGGTCATTTGGGCGAACCAGCTTCATAAAATGCTTTCTTACCATATCTGCATATTCGCCATTTAATGCACTCTCCATATCAGTATATACAACGCCCTTTTCAGCTACCTCCTGACGGACATTGTGGTATACCAGCTCGGAATCATACTGTGCTCCGACACCTGCAAGAGATTTTCTCTCTGCCTGTGGGATGCCCAGTCGTTCAAATGTATTCTTGATATCTTCCGGCACATCAGACCATTTTGCTTTCATATTTGTATTTGGTCTGACATAGGTTACGATGTTATCCATATTCAGACCTTCAATCGATGGTCCCCAGTCCGGTACTTCCATATTGTTATAGATCTGCAGGGATTCCAGACGGAAGGTCTGCATCCATGCCGGATCATGTTTTTCTTTCGAAAGCTGCTCAACGATCTCAGGCGTCAGTCCTGCCTTGATCTTATAAGCATCTTTTTCATCATCTTTGAAGTCATATATATTTCTGTCTATGTCTTCTACATATGTTTTTTCTTTCATATCTATCGGATGCTCCTTTCAAAGACTACTGATTCTGCTCTGTCTTCTCATATTTTGCAAATCCATTCCGGTTGATCTCCTCTACCAGAGATGCATCACCGGTCTGTATGATCTTACCTTCTACCATAACATGTGTATGATCAACAGATAAGGACTCCAGAATCTTCGTGCTATGGGTAATGATCAGAAGACTGCCCTTGCAATTCTTCTGGTATTCTTCGATACCGGCAGATACTGTTCTTACAGCATCAACGTCCAGACCGGAATCTGTCTCATCAAGGATTGCAAGTGAAGGCTTCAGCATCAGGAGCTGTAAGATCTCTGCCTTCTTTTTCTCACCACCGGAAAATCCGACATTCAGATCACGCTCTGCATAGGATGGATCCATCTGAAGGATCTCCATTGTACGCTCCAGCTCTTTCTTGAAATCATATAAACGCTGTCTTTTTCCTGTCTTCTGCTCCAATGCATTTCTGATAAATGAACTTAAAGTCACACCCGGAACCTCAAGTGGATTCTGGAAGGACAGGAAGATTCCTGCTTTCGCACGCTCATTGACAGGAGCCTCTGTAATATTTTTACCCTGAAACCAGATCTCTCCGCTCTTTATGGTATATCTTGGATTTCCCATGAGTGCATAGCCGAGTGTTGATTTACCTGTTCCGTTTGGCCCCATGAGAACGTGCGTCTCACCTTTTCCGATTGACAGATCTACACCGTGAAGGATCTGCTTCTCCTCTACATCTACATATAAATTCTTTACATTTAATAACTGTTTCTCTGACATATTCGTGCCTCCTGTATATTCATCTATTCTTTCACTGTTTGTCCGGCTTTTCCTGCCACATCGGCAAGTGTCATATTATCAAAATAATTATTGATCAGATCGGCAAGTCCTTGCCAGATCGGTAATGTATAACATAATTCCGACCGGTCACACGGTACCGAATCATCCTTCAGGCAGGATACCGGTGCAAGGGTTCCTTCGGTCAGTTTGAGGATCTCTCCCACACTGTATTCCTCCGGTTCTCTGGTCAGACGATAGCCACCTCCATGTCCGCTTGCCGCTTCGATCAGATGTGCTTTTGACAGCATCCGGGTGATACTTTCCAGATATTTCTGTGACAGCTCTTCGTGTTGTGATATTTCTTTTAGTGGTATAAAACTGCCATCATGATTTACCGCCAGATAAACCATAACGCGTAATGCATACCGTCCTTTTGACGAGATGACCATAGTATTTCTCCCTCTTTCCAAATTATGCTACAAAGATAATATTCCTATTCACCTACCATGTCAATAGGTGAATAATATTTTTGTTGCTTTTTCGACTGTAAACCTTTAAACTGGAACAGTATGGCACGTATAGATAATTGCGTAAGCATTAGTTACTAATATGCATAAATCTGAATTACGCAATCATCTATATAATAAAGAAATAGATAGGGTTAGTTTATGAGTAATAAAAATACGAAAAGTTTTGGAAGCAGATGGGGATTCATTCTGGCTTCTGTTGGTTCTGCCGTTGGTATGGCAAATGTCTGGGGATTTCCAAATAAATTGGGAAGTAATGGTGGCGGCGCATTTCTGCTGATCTACCTGCTTTTTATCTTTATATTCAGCTATGTGGCACTTCCGACCGAATTTGCGATCGGACGAAGAGCCGGAACAGGAACACTTGGTGCTTATAAATATGCATGGGAAACAAGAGGTAAAAAAGCCGGTACTGCAGGTGGACTGCTCGGCTGGCTTCCACTTGCAGGCTCCTTATGTATCGCGATCGGTTATGCGATCATCGTTTCGTATATTTTAAAAGCCTTCCTTGATTCTCTGATCGGAACTTTAATGCATGAAGATACAGCAGTCTGGTTTGATTCATTTTCATCCAAACCGTTCTCTGTGATCCCGCTTCACATTATCGTGGTAGCCGGAACGCTTCTGACTCTGTTCTTCGGTGCACATAGTATAGAAAAGACAAATAAGATCATGATGCCGTTATTCTTCATCATTTTTCTGATTCTTGCAGTCCGTGTTGCTATGCTTCCGGGCGCAGCAGAAGGATATAAGTTCATGTTCACACCGGACTGGTCAAAGCTTGCTGATCCTATGATCTGGATCTGGGCAATGGGACAGGCATTCTTCTCCCTGTCAGTTACGGGAAGCGGCATGATCGTCTATGGCGCTTATCTGTCAAAGGATGAAGATGTTGTCGGAGTTGCCAGACATACTGCGATCTTTGATACGATCGCTGCCGTTGTCGCAGCACTGGTCATTATCCCGGCATGTTTCTCTTATGGCGTTGATGTCGGAGCAGGTCCAAGCCTTCTCTTTGTTACCCTGCCAACCATCTTACAGAATATTCCGCTCGGACAGTTATTTGCAATTATCCTGTATATAGCAATGATCTTCGCCGGTGTAAGCTCCCTTCAGAATATGTTTGAAGCGGTTGCTGAATCACTCTTACACCAGTTTCCGAAGCTCAGCCGTACCGCAGTCCTGATCATCATCGGTGTGTTATGCCTTGGCTGTGGCATCGGTATGGAAATGATCTCCAAATGGGGACCTTGGATGGATATTGTTTCGATCTACATTATCCCGATCGGTGCAACCATCGGCGCTGTCTCATGGTTCTATGTCATGAAGAAGGACGAACTGCTTGAAGCTGTCAACTGCGGCAGCAAAAAGAATCGTGGCACACTCTGGTATTCCATCGGACGTTATCTCTATGTACCACTTGCCATTGTATTATGTGCAGTTGCGTTGTTTAAACATATATCGTTCTAAAAAACAAAACGGCGGGGAGTTTCCCCGCCTGTTCTTTTGATTGGATCTGGGCCTTTCGACCAGTCCAGAAATGCGACTTGCCACACTTATAGCTTCTTATAATATTTTTCAACTAACTTTGCCATTAATTTTCTTCTTTTATCTAAAAAAGCATCATAACTCTCGACTGTCATTTCTACAATATCCGCTGGTATAGCGTTCTCCTCAAGATTCTTCACTAACACCTCTCTATCTGCTATATTGCCAAATGCTATACTTTTACTTTTACATTGTTCAATCACTTTTCCAAAATATACGTTAGGTGCATCATCTTTTATTGCTTTATTTACTTGCGTATCAAGATATGTAAAGTTTGCAACTTGATTATATCTTCCCTTCGTATCCACACCATTATTTTTTAGATATGCTTTTGGGAAAATATGATGTACATCTCCCGATATGTTAATTAAATCAGATATCATTGTTCCATGCATAAATAATGAATTGCAGTTAAGATTAATTTGCGCCGCAAGAAAAGTATTAAACGCAGGGCTATTTGTTGACGTTGTTTCAAGATTTTGTGGCAGGGTAATATTCCAAAATGTATCTGATAAAACTGAAGCTTCTACTTCCTTAAAGAAATTTATAAAACCTTTTTCATTAATAAGTCTTATGTCCCTACTCATGACTGATTCAGGAGAACCAACATATCTTCCTGTCAATGTAGATAGTACAAACCATTTCTGTACATGGTGTTTTACCTGATCATGAGGAATAGTCGATTCTTTTGATAATTTCAAATAGAGCAGATATGCAAAATCGAGAGTCATCTGTGAATTAAGCTGTTTACTTGATTTATACCCTGCACCTTTAATGGCTAATACAAATTGTTTGAAATTATGCTCATTAATAAAAAGCTTTATTCCTTCACTCAATCTAATATATGAATCCTCTATTATTTCATCTTTAAATTCGCGGGTCTCAAAATCTCGTCCAGAAAGCAAGCTAACTAAATCTGCAAGTTTTGCTCTGTCAAAACTACACATAAATGCAACACGAAGCATATCATTATAATCAGGATCATATATATCTTCATTGTCTTTTTCTAACCATTTAATCTTAGACGCATATTCCGTCTTTTCAAACTCAATATCCTTTATCATTTGTGGATAAAAATCAGGTTTAACAGCTAAATGACAAAAATAATCTACAACTTTACGTAAAGTATTTCCTCCATGAATTGTATCCGATGCCATTTTAGACATAACAAAATCCGATTGACTTAATGCAGTACCCTTTGAGTTGATTCGAATAAATATTTCTGTAACCTCATCAATTCCCAATGTATGACTTAATTCAATAACTCCTATTTGCCTATTTGCAATACCTTTTAGATTCATTATTGCACTATGAATCTCTTTTTCCCGAACCCCTAGATTGTCTTCACAGTACTTTTCAGAAAAATCAAATGGATCAAAATCATTATCAAATAACTCAGCTATATCCGGAATCCACTTTTTATCCTTAAGATGTGATGCATCCTGCACTGCAAATCTTTTATCAACCTCTTGAGCAAGTGGATTAAATGCAATCTTTATACGATCTCTATTAAAATCCTCATCTAACACTTCCAGTCCAGAAACAGCAGCCATTAATGCAGTAATTCTCTGTTGTCCATCAATTAACACATGTTTTCCACTCGCTATTGAACCATCTTTTGTATGCACATCCGGATTTTTCCAAGTAATTATATATCCTGTAGGATATCCATTATAAAGAGAATCAATCAAATCCCTAACTTGGGATTTTTTCCACACAAACGGTCTCTGTATTTCTGGAATAACAAAACTTCCAGCTTCAATAAGTCCTAAAATTGCACTGATATTATATTGCATTAATGTAAATTTTTCGCCCTGCATAATAATCTCCCTCTTTATGTTTTTGTCCTCTTTTGTATATAAATCTATATGCCTACATTTTAATCTCTCTATCATAAAAAAAGCAATTATTATTTACACAAAAAGTCTCAAATATCGTCATTCTGACAATATTCAAGACTTTTTAAAGTAATATTCTTTTCTAATAACAACTGATAAGCATTGCCGGCTCTCCTTATTATTAACTTATCTGAAGTCCACCTTCACTTTCACACCGTCACCTGCGTTTTTCATCTCACAGGTAAATCCATGGCGATCCATGATGGTTTTGACGATGGATAAGCCAAGCCCGGTTCCTTTGTGTCCATGTCTGCTGTTATCCCCTTTGACAAATGGATTCCAGATACTCTTTAAAACATCTTCCGGAATCGGCTCACTTGTATTCTGAATGGAAAGGCTCTCATTGCTCATCTGAACTGTGATCTTTCCATCCTTTGTAACATACTTAACCGCATTATCCATCATATTCATAACTGCCTGATACATCAGAGTCTCGTCTGCATCGACCTGGCAGCTTCCCTGAATGTCAAGCCTGATATTTTTAGTTTTAATTGTTTCCGCATATACCTCTGCTGCCGTATTTATGATGCTTCCAATATCAACTTTAGTCTTATGAAGCTCTGTATTTACATCCTCTGCCTTTGCCATATCAAGGATGGATGCAACCTGTTCATTCATTGCCTTTACTTCATTTAGTATCCCTTCCATATAATACTGGTTCTTCTCAGGATTCTTTCCTGATTTCAGATTCTCGGCATACAGAGAAATAACGGAAAGCGGGCTTTTGAGATCATGCGCCATCGCATTTGAAGTTGTTCGTCTGTACTGCTCCATATCATACGCTGATTTATAAGATCTGTACATTATATATGCGATCACAAGTGAGATCAATGCACTTCCAAGCACTACTCCAAGCCATGTGTAAATAATCATATGTCCCATCAATGACTTTGCAATATTATAATGATAATCTATGACCGCAAAAGCAGTATTATCATTGTTGATAGGAAATGCATAGACTGTATGTGTGCCGTATGCACATTTTTCTATATCTTCCACATATTCCCAATTGGAATTATTCTGATAATCATTCACGATATCATCCGTACCTGTATACCGGTCAACCTTTAACGATGTTGGTATACAGCCAACGACTCCATGCGGAATGGTAAATTCCGAACTCTGATCCAGCTTCACATAACCATCCGGTATCTCTGATACCGTTCTTTCCTCTTCCTCCCCATCTGCAAAACAGGTATAGGAAGCCGGATAAAACTGCATTCCTGACACATAGACCTCATTCATTTTATCGAATGAAAAATCCGCAGACATATCCTTCATTTCAGGAACAGCAGTTCCAAATATATCATTATCACAATACAACATATATTTGTTCTCAGATGTATCATTGATCTGAAGAAATACCTTATCCTTCTGATCCGTGATCTCGGTCAGATTACCGGCATCGTCCTTCTGATACAGATGAATAAATCCCTGCATACTGACCACCTCGCTGTCATTTAACACAGCCATTGACAGATTATTCAAATATATCATATTTCCAATATAATGATTATACGGTGTCTGGAACTCGTACTCTGCGTCTTTCTGTTCTTCAAGCTCCGTCTGATAAATATCCCAGTATTTTACGCCTGCCTGACGGACCGTCTTTTCTGCTGCCTGCACATTGCTCGATATATTATTCTGAAATGTCAGGTTTAAAAATGCTGTAATGATACCCCCAAGTATCGATGTTACAATAATAAACGGAATAAAAATCTTTAAAAAGAAGGAATAAAACTTCTTTTTTTTCCCATAATATTTCTTTTCTTTTTTCTTCATATGATAGTCCACCTCTCTGATCTGATTACTCCATCCGATATCCTTTTGCAAATATAGTCTTTATCAGTTTGCCGCTGTCACCAAGTGCTTTGCGAAGCTTCTTTACATGGTTGTCAACCACACGGTCACCACCATCGTAATCATACCCCCATAACCGGACAAGCATATCATCCCTTGTCACGATCATGCCTTTATGCTCCATCAGGTATTTGAGCATCGCATATTCCTTTGGTGCAAGCCGGACTTCTTCTCCTGCTGCCTCAACAAGCAGTCTGTCCGGATACATCCTGATGGCTCCCACCTGGATCACCTGATTCTTCGTCCACAAGCCTTTCGACCTACGCAAAAATGACTGGATCTTCGCCTGAAGCTCTGCCATGGAAAATGGTTTCACAACGTAATCATCACAACCGAGATCGTACCCGTAAAGCCGGTCTTCTTCTCTGCCTCTGGCAGTCAGAAAAATAATCGGAACGTAGCTCTTTGCCCGGATGGCTCTGCATATCTCAAATCCATCTGTCCCCGGCAGCATCACATCTAAAAGTGCCAGATCATATTCATGTTCGTACACCAGAGCAAGCGCCTCGTCTCCGTCCGCCGCCCAGGTAAATGTGATCTCACTCTCTTTCATGTAATCCATGATGCCCTCTGCAATTCCTGCTTCATCTTCTACCAGTAAAATGTTGTAACTCATAACGCTCCCCATTTCCAGAATTCATTTTTAATCTCTCGATATCTTAGATTCTGAACCTATCATACATGGCAATTATATCCTATTTGTATCCTGTTGTACACAAATGTAAGTTTTCAAAACGAAAAGAACGTCCTTCTGCCTGGTATCAATGCCCATTATATAACTCGTTACGATTTCTGTTTGTTGCACATAACTTATTCGTAAATACTCCTGTGCTAACTCGCCTGCGGCTGAGCGGAGCACTTAGTGAAGACGAGCGTTAGCGCGAAGTCTGAGGTTAGTGCGTGCCATGTAAGTACACTTAGCGAAAACAAGCGTTAGCGTAGTTTGAGGTTAGTGTAGCTTACTTTAATGTACAATATGCATCTCATAACGAAAGCCTCGTGTATGTCATATTACAAGGTATATTGCCATAGACACAAACAGAATATAAAAAATAAACGTTAATTCTATACCTGTATATATGGCTCCATAACCCTAAATTCCAACATATCATCAGATTGATATGCTTATATAAATTATACCATATACATATGCACATCCGGTACTGAAAAAGTATCGTCAAAATGACGAAAAAATCAAGAAAATAGGCGGTTTGCGGCTATATCTGGCAGATTATAAATTCTATCAAAATCTCCCTTATAAAGTCCATTGACGACCTGCGATAGATAATCCAAAGTAGTAAGCCGAAAGTATTAATAAATATCCCGTTACATATCAGCCTACCTGAGATAAATGTTGAGATTGGATGATGGGTAGATGCATTCAAATATAGTCCTTGCTTATGGTGTTTGTATCGACCAAGGCATAGCATGATATGACATTAGCGAGTCATATGTGCTATGTCGGGGGTGATACAAACCCCATAAGCAAGGTTACGCTATCACATCACCCCTCCATCAGCCGGATAAGCTCCTTTGCGGCATTTGACAGATAATGCCCGTTCATATAGCCGATGCCAAGTGTATAGCTGGCGCTTGGATAGTTAAGCTGGATCACATTGAGGTTGTCGGTCAGCTTCCGGTCAGACAGAAAATTGCCGGGATAAACCGTGCATCCATAGTGGTTGATACACAGATTATATAAGGTTTCCAGATTGTTGGATTCCACACCAACTTTGACAGCCATTTTTTCAGACTGGAAGATGCTGTTCATGGCACTCCGGATCGTATTGCCGGTTTTATTGAGAAGAAAATTGCAAGGTTCCAGAACCTGGATCCTTCCGGTGCTGATCAGGATGCTCTTGACGTGACTGAAGTCCGGTCCGAAACAATTTTTTAGATATTCATCCGTAACCAGCAGGTACAGATGATCTTCCCCTAAGGTATAGTATGCAATATCATCGGCAAACGGAAGCTGTTCTAACATCAGGTCGATATCCCCTTTTACCAACATGTTCTGCAGCTCGATCGAATTATCTTCGATAACCTGGATGTTGATATCCGGGTAGTCGGTCTGGAACTTCGTTAAGATCGTTGGAAGCAGAAGCGCAACCCGGTTAAACCGCAGAAAATCCTCTGCGATATCCGATCCGTTATGGGTAAGGAGGATATTCTGGTATCTGATGTTGGAGCCCATAAGATGTGGATATCCAGACATTATAACTGCTATGAGCCAAATACCTGTCTGATCTCAAATGGTTTTGCAACGATGGGTATAGCGGTTCCCGGTTCGATCGCAGCGAAGATGTTATATCCGGAAAGAAAGGTACTTGCTGTTACAGGTGATGGTGGTTTCATGATGAACTGTCAGGAGATTGAAACAGCCGTTCGGATGCATGTTCCGATCGTCGTTCTGGTCGTGCGGGATGACAGCTATAGTTTGATCAAATGGAAACAGGATGACCGGTTTGGCAATCACTGCTTTGTAGATTTTACAAATCCGGATTTTGTAAAAATGGCAGAAAGTATGCATGCAGTCGGACTTCGTGTAGATAAAACAGAAGATTTGAAGGATGTTCTGAAACAGGCATTTGCATCTGGTAAAGTCTGTATCATTGACTGCCCGGTTGACTATGCAGAGAATACAAAACTGACGGAACACTTAAAACAGATGATCGCAGAATTAGGATGATAAATGCATGAAATGCGTCAAGCACATCATGCAGCTATTTAGAAATAAAAATTCTCATAGTATCCTCTTACCATCTATGATAAAATAGAATCAGTATAAAAGGTACGGAATACAGTATAAAACAAGAAGGCGCACAGACCGGATGCACAGCAGATTGATATAGGGGTGATGCTATGAGAAGATATAGGAAACTGAAAATATTTGTGGCAGGGCTTGCCATGATCGCAGCGGCGGCAACGGGCGGCGGAACCGTATTTGCAGCGGGAACAACAATGGCAGATATAACAACAGATAAAACGCACGATACTCTGTCAGGAACGGAAGAACAGACAGAGGAAGAAGCGGATACATCTATACAGGTTGAAGATCGACAAGAAGAAACAGATAAAGATGAGATCTTGGTTGCGGAGCCGGAAGAGGATTCGTATGGCTGGGAAGAAATCCTGGGTGACGTAAATGCGGTCACGATGGGAAATGGAATATCCGCCTATAATCTTCGGGAAGACAGGACAGCAACGGACCGGTATTATGATCAGTTGGATGATGTGTCAAAAGAAATCTATAATATCTTATATGATGCCTATAAAGATGGCTCTACAACGAGTACGATCACGTTGAATTATTCCAGCGTGTGGAAGGATCAGAAGATTACGATCACATCGGATAATAAGATGGTCATGCCGGATACCTTTCATCCACAGGTGCTGAGCTGGGAACGTGACATGCTGACTCCTGCATTTCTTGCTCTGATCTATGACCATCCGGAGCTTAGCTGGCTGTCGGGTGCAACCTATTACATGTCATACAAAATAAATGGAATTTCATATAATCCGTCGGAACTGGATGAGGATAACAGTATGGTAAAAGATATAACAGTTCCATATATTACGACCTATATCAAAGAACCGTCGGTGGATGCTACAAAGGCAGAGATGGATACGATCGTGTCGGAAGCAACGGAATCGATCAATAAGAAGCTTGCGGGAAGTACATCCAGATATCAGGCCATAAAAGAGATTCATGATTATATCTGTAACAGTACATCCTATGCAAAATCTAATACGACAAGCAGTGAATATCAATCGGCTTACAGTGCATTTCGTGACACGAATGGTGATGGAACGGTGGAGACGGTCTGTGCAGGATATTCCAGAGGCTTTAAGCTGTTGTGCGATGCATATGGAATACCATGTGTGCTTGTGACCGGAGTGACAGATACCGGTGGAGCCCATATGTGGGATCTGGTTCAGATGGAGGACGGTATCTGGTATGGAGTAGATGCGACCTGGGATGACCAGACCAGTCGGACCTATTATGATTTCTTTTTGGTTGGATATGCAACGAAGCCGGATCATTTTGCAAAGACCGATTTCGGAAGCTGTCATATAGCAGAAGGCGCCTGGGATGCAAATGGCGCATATGAATTCGTCTATCCGGAACTGAGTACAGACCTGTATCATGAAGATCAGGATGGAGATGGAATCTGTGATCTGTGTAATGCAATGTTAGATGGTATGAGCGCATTACTTGCCGGATATTCGCTCCGGCTGGAGGAGGAGACGGGAATCTGCTTTTATCTGCGGTTTACAAATACAGTTTTAAATGACAGCGGCGCATATATGGAATTTACGATGCCGGATGGAAGCACAACGCAACAGAAGGTGACGGATGCAGAGAAGCAGACAGTAAATGGAAAACAGTATTATGTATTTACCTGTTATGTGGCAGCAAAGGAGATGGCGGATGATATCCGGGCACAGGTATTTCTGTCCGATGGAACTGCCTGTGGAACAATATATCGGTATTCGGTTCAGGATTATGCGGGATATATGTTAGACCGGAGTAGTACCTATACAGCAGAACTTCCGGTCGTGAAGGCAATGCTGAATTACGGAACTGCCGCACAGGAATTGTTTGGTTATCATACCGGTGATCTGGCAAATGCAATTCTGCCGGAGACGGAACGTCAGATAGGAAGCATGGATCTGACTGCACTTGCATCCTATCAGTCCGTGCAGGCAGGAAATATGCCGGATGGAATTTCCTATTATGGAAGCTCCTTGGTGCTACGTTCAGGAACACTGATCCGTCATTATTTTACAAAAGCAGGTGATGTGGAGCTGAGTGATATAACATTTACCTTAAATGGAAATGCAGTAACTCCGGTATCCGTCGGATCCAATATGTTTTATATAGAAATTCCTGCCGTGCATATTCAGAACATTACACAGATGAATACATTGGCAGCAGGAGAGAGTGGAGCGATAACATATGGTGTTTTAAGTTATGCGTATACGGTGTTGTCGGCTCAGACATATGGAAGCACACTGGAACAGGTTATGAAAGCTATGGTTATATATCAGCAGACAGCACAGACCTATCTTGCCAGATGACACATGCTTGTTCAGAATATAAACGAGGGCAAAGAACCGACAAAATAAAAAAGAATCAAAAAATAGAAATAAAGACGAATTAAAACAGGAGACAGTATACAAGCATGAGTTGTACACGGTCTCCTGTTTTTCTATCCGATAAAATCCGGGTCATTATTTATTTTTTACGAGCCTGTACCATATATTCTTTGAAAGAGGCACGCAGGCTTCGCTCGATATTCGGAATAATATGTCCGTTTTCATTATTTTGCCATACCGCCTGCAGGAAGAATGAATTTCCGGTCAGGAAACGATTCCTTGTAAAGGCATCCGTCTGTTCCTGATCCTGAAAACGACATAATTCGATATCATCATGATATAGAATCTCGGCTGCGGTGTGGAACTGTCCGTCCGTACAGTACCATTTGTAGATACCGTGAAAAGTTGTACGGCAATACCATCCAAGGAAGGTAAAGCCTTTATAACGGAATGGATTCTTTGCCAGTTTTACAACTGCGTTGCCGTCATATTTCTCATTTGGACGGAATTCAATCGATTTTTCCCGGATCGATTTGTTCAATCCAAAAGTAAATAACCGACAGACAAGATTTTTATTCTTAGCAGAGGAAGCATAGATCAGGTTAAATGGTTCCTTCTTAAAATGCGTATCTGCCAGATTGTATTTCTTTTCAACAGAATGGATCGCATTCAGTATGAAATCACCGGAGGCTTTTCGTTTTTCCTCCAGAAGCTGACCAACTTTGCTATAATCGATCGGTTTTGCTGATTTTGTACTGTCATAGGTTTTTGTAAAACGGCGATCCTCTAAATCAAAGGTTTTTAAGATTGTATCAACCTTATCGCCATGTCTTGCACCAACATAAAACTGCTTTTCAAATAAGATCGAGAATGCACAGGCATGGAATGAATTTGTAAAGATGTATTCTGCCTGTTCTATATATCCAAGCCATTCATCCGGACCAACATTATAGATGACTTTGTAATCGCCTTCTTTTGGCAGATGGACATTGCTTTCATAGGAGGACAGAATGATAAGTTCCAGACCTTTTTCCTTTGCAAATGCCAGAGCCTTCTGGATGGAGTCGATCGCACGCTCCATTACAGCGTAGAGCAGGACATATTTGCGTTCCTGATTTCTGGGCGGGATCGCAATATCGTGCCAGAATTTTTTATCCTTTAAGAATACAGGATCCAGTACAACCGGAACATCTTTCCCCGTCAGTTCATGAATGTGTTCAGCAAAGCTTGACTCTCTCGCAGCGATTGCCTCGAATGGCGTTGTATATTCGATAAATTCTTTTTCCTGTTCTTTTGTCCAGCCGTTAAAGACACCACGACTGACAGCATATCCGATCTTCGGAGCGTTTTTCATAGGCTCGGCAGCCAGAAAAAATCCACGGTCAAAGCCTTTATCCGGATTGTACTGCCAGATAACATCCGTAGCACAGATGTAGCAGTCAAAATCCAGTTTCTGATCATCCAGATCGTCATGGTGATAGGTTTCCTTGGTGCGGATATAATGAGCATTGATAAAGTTCTCAAATTTCTGATACCGCTTTGGCCATATCGTGTACAACTTGGCAAATTTATTGATCGTAAGTATTTTCAGGTTATGCTTATGTGTCCAGACCTTTTGTTCATCTTTTGTAAGGCCTTCCGGCATTATTTCTGTCAGAGCTTTGTTGTAGCCATGTTGCAGATAAAAATGCAGAGGATAGACCGGATCGTATTCTTTGTTATTGTAGATAGGCATATAGTCAATGACTGTACTTTCGATGCCATGATCTGATAAAAATTGCTGGAAAGCATATGTGTGTAAAGGACACGCAAAATTAAGTGCTTTCGTATGTGTATTTATTGAAATAATCCCTATCTTCAAAACGATAGTTCCTCCCTGAACTTTACATATAATTTATAAACCTTAACAGGCCACATATAGTTTTATTTTATCTTATAATTATATATAAATCAAGCGTAAAAGACAGAATCAGACATTTGTCGTGGGAAATCGATCAGTTAATTCCTTTCATTGTAAGCTGGATCCGTTTCTTGGCAAGATCCACGCTCATAACCTTAACCGTTACGATGTCACCGACGCTGACGACATCCAATGGATGCTTGATGAATTTATCGGACATCTGGGAGATATGCACCAGACCATCCTGATGAACACCGATGTCGACAAATGCACCAAAATCGATTACGTTGCGGACGGTTCCCTTTAAGATCATGCCTTCCTTCAGATCCTTCATTTCAAGGATATCACCACGCAGGATCGGCTGTGGCATTTCGCTTCTAGGATCTCTGGCTGGTTTTTCCAGTTCTTTTACAAGGTCGGTGACGGTTACTGTTCCGACACCCAGTTCCTTTGCGAGTGCTTTGATATCACCGGCTGCTTTTGTAATGCCCTTTAACTGACCGGATGCAAGATCATCCATGGAATAACCGAGATGCTGGATCAGTGTTTCAGTAACCTCATAGCTTTCCGGGTGGACAGAGGTTGCGTCCAGTGGATTTGTACCACCAGTGATCCTCATAAATCCGGCACACTGTTCAAATGCTTTCGGGCCAAGTTTAGCAACCTTTAACAGTTCTTTTCTGTTCTTAAAACGGCCGTTTGCTTCTCTGTATTCTACGATATTTTTTGCCAGGGTTTTGTTGATACCGGAAATATGTTCCATCAGAGGAGCGGAAGCGGTATTTAGATCGACACCGACCTGGTTTACGGAATCTTCTACAACAGCGTCTAATGCTTCTGTCAGCTTCTTTTGATTCATATCGTGCTGATACTGACCGACACCGATCGCTTTTGGATCGATCTTGACCAGCTCAGCAAGCGGATCCTGAAGTCTTCTTGCGATTGAAGCAGCACTACGCTGGCCTACATCAAAGTTCGGGAATTCTTCTGTTGCAAGTTTACTTGCAGAGTAGACGGATGCGCCGGCTTCGTTTACGATCACATATTGAATCTTTGTATCCAGCTCATGGATAAGATCTGCAATGATCGCTTCGGATTCACGGGAAGCAGTACCGTTTCCAACTGAGATAAGGGAAATATGATATTTCTTGATCAGATCTTTTAAGATCTTCTTGGATTCTTCCACTTTGTTCTGAGGGGCAGTTGGGTAAATAACCTTAGTGGCGAGCACCTTTCCGGTTGCATCAACGACTGCCAGCTTACATCCGGTACGGAAAGCAGGATCCCAGCCGAGAACCACATGACCATTGATCGGTGGCTGCATTAAAAGCTGCTTTAAGTTGCTGCCAAATACCTTGATCGCACCATCTTCAGCAGCTTCTGTCAGACTGCTTCGAATATCGCGCTCAATAGAAGGTGCGATCAGACGTTCATAACTGTCAGTTATAGTGTTCCTTAAAATGTCATTTGTATTTGGATTGTCGCGTACGATCACCTGACGGATCAGATAACCGGTGATCTCATCAACTGGTGCTTCAATCTTAACAGAGAGAAATTTTTCCTTTTCTCCACGGTTGATCGCAAGTGTACGGTATCCGGTCATTTTGCGTACGGGTGTGCTGAAATCATAATACATTTCATATACGGATTCTGCTTCCGGATCCTTGGCAGTTGTCATTAAAATACCCTTGTCCATTGTAAGGCTTCGGATTTCTGTACGATATTTAGCGTTATCTGAAATAGATTCTGCAATAATGTCCATAGCTCCGGCGATGGCTTCTTCTGCAGAGTGGACTTCTTTCTCCTCGGATACATAAGCCAGTGCTTCCTCCGGAATCGGCTTATTTGTCATCTGAAGGGAGATGATGTTGGCAAGTCCGGTAAGACCTTTGCTCTGTGCGATTGTCGCACGCGTTTTTCTCTTTGGTTTATAAGGACGATACAGATCTTCCACTGCAACGAGTGTTTCAGCAGCCAGAATTGACTTCTTTAGTTCATCGGTCAGCATGCCCTGTTCTTCGATCGAAGCGATGACCTTTTCCTTCCGGTCTTCCAGTCCTCTGAGATAAGTGAGCCGTTCATCCAGAGTACGAAGCTGTTCATCGTTTAAAGAACCGGTAGCTTCCTTTCTGTATCTTGCAATAAAAGGGATCGTGCATCCCTCATCTATCAGTTTAACGGCAGCAGCTACCTGCTCCTGTCGGCACATAAGTTCCTGACTGATTTTCAAAATAATATCCATAATCGTGAAACCTCTTTCTTAATTTGTATCATTCACCGTAACAGGCAATGACATATATATTGTGCGTTCAAGTCCGCTTGTTGCAACCCGCACGGACAGGTTGGAACAATATATAGTTGAATATTACGGGAAAGCAGAATCTAGTATATGCGAAATTTCGGCAGGATTCAAGCTTGGAGACAGACAAATTATGGAAAAGTATAAGACGGAAAAACGAAGCAGATGAAAAAATGAAGTATCTATAAAATGACAGATTTGCTGGAAAGATATGGGCGGCTGTGTTATACTGAAATAGATACAAGGTGCGGGTGGACATGTCCGGTTATGTCATATTAAATACCAGTTAAGGTACAGAATGGAGCAGAACATGCAGGGTTTTACAAATACAGCAGACAGGAATGAAACAATTTCTTATATAGAAGAATGTGGCTGTCAGACAGAAGCAGCAGAAGCAGATTGCGTGAAGACTGCAATGGCATTTGCCAGACAATGTCATCAGGGGCAGACACGTCTTGGAAGAGATGGCAAAGTGCCGTATTATGATGAACATATTCTTGGCGTTTACCATATATTAAAGGACGAATGCCATGTAGAGGATGAAACTGTACTTGTAGTTGCGTTATTGCATGATACGGTAGAAGATACGGACTGTACATTTGAAGATATTGAAAAGATCTTTGGTACGGATATCAGGGATCATGTATATTTATTAAGTAAACTTGAAGGAGAGACCTTCTCTGACTATTCAAAACGTCTATTTGACCACGCCCCGGCACAGGTGGTCATGATCAAACTTGCAGACAGACTGCATAATCTAAGAACTATCCTTTTTGTATCCAATCGCAAATGGATCCAGAGAAAAGTAAATCAGACTTATACCGATATCCTTGACCGGTTAGAACAGGTAAAAGACAATCTGGGAGAGAACTATGCTTCCGAGATATCTATGTTAAAAGATAAAATTATCGAACAACTTGCTGTTGTTCAGGCAGAACTGGACAAGAAGCGGGAGACAATTCAATAATACCGATTTCTCCGTCCGTCGGACTTTCGAAATCGTACAGCTATTCGCACTCCGGGCTATTCGCCCTTCTTGATCATATCTGTTTATCTGCCAAATAAATAAGCAACGTTGTCTTTATACAGACACGTTGCTTATTTGCTTGGCAGATTTATTGTCATATGTTTTCAATCTGCCAGTCGATCGGTTCAACACCGTGCTCGGTCAGGAAGTTGTTCGTTTTGCTGAAAGGCTTGCTTCCCCAGAAACCACGATAGACAGATAACGGACTTGGATGCGGAGCTTTTAAGATCAGATGATTCGGATTGTTTAACATCGAAGCTTTTTTTTGTGCATACGATCCCCATAAGATGAATACGATCGGACGATCCTGGCGGTTTAAGATCTCCATACAGGCGTCTGTAAATTGTTCCCAGCCATGTCCCTGATGGGAATTTGCCTGATGTGCCCGGACGGTCAGAACAGCATTTAACATCAGGACACCCTGCTCTGCCCATTTGACAAGATAACCATTATTGGGTATATAGCAGCCAAGGTCATCGTGAAGCTCCTGATAGATATTAGCAAGAGAAGGCGGGATGTCGACACCCGGCTTTACGCTGAAGCTCAGACCATGCGCCTGCCCTACGTTGTGGTAAGGATCCTGACCGATGATAACACATTTGACCTTTGATAATGGTGTCAGATGGAACGCATTGAATATATCATCGGCAGGAGGAAAGATCTCTCTTGTGGCATATTCATGTCCGACAAAATTAAACAGTTCTTTATAATATTCTTTTTTATATTCGGGCTTCAGTTCCGCAGCCCAGTCATTTGAAATAGCTGGCATAATTCAGACTCCTTATCTATAGTGTATAGGATACGTTTTTCATTTCGAGACGACATTCTGCATTCTGAAAATAAAAAGAATAGCATATGTGTTCATTTTTAAAAATAGTGTAACATAAAGAATATTTAATGTAAATTTTAAGGTGTAATTTTACTCTGAAACATTGTCAGGTGAGAGACTTTGTGGTATCATCTTTTCAAATGAAATTTTTGCAGAAGGGGTGCTGAAAATGGAGAAAGCATATAAGACAATGAAAACTTCAGGCGCAATAAATATTGCATTAGGCGTAGTGGTTCTGGTGCTTGGACTTGCATCCGGTATATTGATGATCGCATCAGGCGGTTGTCTCTTGAAGAACAAACGTCATATTGTATGGTAGGAATGACAATCCTATGCACGCGGATACAGGAAGAACAGTTGCCGCGTGCATATTTTTTGCAGATCTTTTCATGACGGAGTTTTTCTGTAAAAATGGGGTTGACAGACAGCGAGACACTGTGTTAAAGTCGATACAGATAATACGATGAAGAGGAATAGTAGAATCTATGAAGCATTCAGAGAGTTGCCGGTTGGTGTGAGACAACAGTGGAACAGATTTGAACTCGCCTCAGAGTAGCCCGCTGAAAGGAAGTAGGATGGGATGGAACCTGACCATTATAGCAGGAGGATATAAGAGATTCTATCTGTATCTGTAACGAGAGCATACAACATGTATGAAATAGAGTGGTACCGCGTATAACTTACGTCTCTATAGGTGATGAGATGTAGGTTTTTTTATTGCCATATTTTATGTAATATATGAATCGGAGAACAAAAGCCGTTACAGGAGCTTATACAGAAAACAGAAACAGGAGGTTAAACATGAAGAATTTTGAGCATTACAAAAGAGGCTACTATATGCCGCCGGAAAAGTCTACAAAATGGGTAGAAAAGGAATACGTTGATAAGGCACCGATCTGGTGTAGTGTAGATTTAAGAGATGGAAATCAGGCACTGATCGTTCCGATGAATCTGGATGAGAAACTGGAGTTCTTCAAGGAACTTGTACGAATCGGTTTCAAAGAGATCGAGATCGGTTTCCCTGCAGCATCAGAAACAGAATATGAGTTCTGCCGTACCCTGATCGAGAAGGATATGATACCGGATGATGTAACCATTCAGGTACTGACACAGGCAAGACCACATATTATTAAGAAGACATTTGAAGCAATTGACGGCGCAAAGAATGCAATCGTTCACCTGTATAATTCAACATCTTATGCACAGAGAACACAGGTATTTAAGAAATCCCAAGAAGAGATTTTACAGCTTGCTGTCGATGGAGCAAAACTGTTGAATCAGATGGCAGAAGAACATGGAGTGAACTATCCATTTGAATATTCACCGGAGAGCTTTACCGGAACAGAGATCGATTATGCACTGGAAGTATGTAATGCAGTTATTAAAGAATGGAAGCCTACCCCGGATCGTAAGGTTATCATCAACCTTCCTGCAACCGTAGAGATGTCACTGCCACATGTATATGCAAGTCAGATCGAGTACATGAGCGAACATCTGATTGACAGAGAAAATGTTATCCTGTCCTTACATCCGCACAATGACCGTGGCTGTGGCGTAGCAGATGCGGAGCTTGGTATTCTTGCAGGTGCAGACAGAATCGAGGGAACTTTATTTGGAAATGGTGAAAGAACCGGTAATGTAGATATCATCACACTTGCGATGAACATGTTTACACATGGAGTAGATCCTGAACTGGATCTGTCCGACATCCCAAAGCTGACAGAATTATATGAGCGCGTGACAAATATGCATGTATACGAGCGTTCTCCATATACAGGTAAATTAGTCTTTGCAGCATTCTCAGGATCTCATCAGGATGCGATCGCAAAGGGTATGAAGTACAGAGAAGATCAGGGAGACGGCATGTGGACAGTACCATACCTGCCTCTGAATCCGGAAGACATCGGAAGAAAGTACGACGGAGATGTTATCCGTATCAACAGTCAGTCAGGAAAGGGTGGAATCGGTTATATTCTTCAGTCCAAGTATGGCTTTGATCTTCCGGCCAAATTCCGTGAAGACCTTGGATACACAGTTAAAGATGTATCCGATAAGGCACATAAAGAATTATCCGCTGCAGAAGTACTGGATATTTTCCAGCGTACATATGTCAATATCGAAGGCCCGGTTCAGATGTTAGAATGCCATTTTGTGCAGGGCGATGGAATCTCAACGGAGATCACGATCATGAAATATGGTGAGAAGAAAGTATATCATGGTAAAGGAAATGGACGTCTGGATGCTGTCAGCAATGCAATTAAGAAGCATTTTGACATTGACTTCAAGATCATCTGCTATGAGGAGCATGCATTACAGGTTGGCTCTAACTCACAGGCAGTCGCTTATGTAGGTCTGGAAGGAAAAGATGGAATAGTTACCTGGGGTGCAGGCATTAAGGATGATATTATTGATGCATCTGTATATGCCTTAATCTCAGCAATCAACAGAACAGGCGTGTTATAATAAATAAAAAGCCATTCAGCCGGTATAATAATAGTATCGGTTGGATGGCTTTTTAATTTTTTTGAAAAAAGACTATGAAGTCTGGCTCAGCTTTTTATAGCAGTAGCCGATAATATCTTTTCGGGTTACGATACCGATGAACTTGTTGTGGTCGTCGACTACCGGAACAAAGTTCTGTGCCATTGCACGGGCAATCAGATCTTCCATGTTTGAGTTGATTGATACGGAGGCATATTCGAATTTTTTCGGAATGTCGGACAGATGGTTTAATCCGGCTTTCTTGCAGAACCAGAGAATATCACCCTCGGTGATTGTTCCGACATATTCGCCGTTACCCGACAGAATCGGGATTGCTGAATATCGATGAATCTCCATCTTTTCAAGAATCTGTCTTAAAGTATATGTATTTTCTATAAATGCAACCTCGCTCTTGGGAGTCAGAAAAAATAAAATATTCATAGGTCAGGTTGAATCCTCCTTTATGTAAAATATATCCTGTTTAAAAGTCATATCTGCCGGTATTGTTTTTGCTGTACCGGTTGTTGTTTTTCTATTATAGAGGAAGTGGACACGGTTTGCAATTTACATTCTCTTAATTTTGTTTGAAAAAAGTGTGACAGATTACAGAAAAACCAGAGAAAAAACTTCTGGTTGTTTAATAAGGGGTTATTTGTTAAAATAAACGTAGGTGCAAGCTTGTGCGTGTACATTTACAGACAGGAGGAAAGCTATGGCTGCGGATAACGTATATGATGAAGATCAGGAATACCTGATTGAAGCGCGTGATGCAATCTCCGAATTAGAAGATTTAAAAGATAAGCTGGAGGAGATCAAACTGCTCCAGAAGAAGAATAAACGGGCAATCGTCCGGGAAGAACGGGCGACCGGCGATGAGATCAGTGCCACGCTAAAGAAAAGAAAAGAACAGATCGCTGCAAGCTATGACAGACAGATCGATGTAAATAATTCCAAGATCCGTCAAGTGCAGACGAAGAAGGATAAAAAGAAAAGCCAGAGAATGGAAGATAGGATCAATAAGGAGACGGCAGATATCCGGGAGGAGAATCGTCAGCTGAATGCGACTATCAAGACCTTATTCAAAAAGAACCATGTTCCGTCGTTTTGTAATACGAAGATGTATTATTGTCTGTTTTCCCCAAAAGGCATGAGCGAATTTCTGGAGCTGTTTGTAATTCTTTTGGTTGCATGTGGAGGAATTCCTGCAACAGTGATAGCGGTTTTGATGAATACAAAGTTTAAGACAGGAAGTCATACTGCAATGTGCGTGTTGATTGCAGCACTGATCATAATTGCTGAGTTTATTATTTATTTTATTGTATTTAACCTGACAAAGGTGAAACATAGGGATTTGATCCGGGAGGGAAGAAGAACCCGCGATAAGATCATAGCCAATGAGAAGGCAGTAAAAGCGATCAAGAATTCAATTGCAAAGGATAAGGATGAGAGTATTTACAGACTGGGTAAATATGATAAAAAGATTCAGGAATTAGAGGATGCAGGTGGAGTGATCAGTGATGAAAAACTGGATGCGCTTCGTACATTCGAGAAAGAAACCAAGCAGTTGATTACGGATGAGATTACCGGACGCAGAAAAGAGAAACTGGACCGGTTGAAATCCGAACGTGATACACTGGAAAATGATTTCGGTGATACGCAGAAGAAGATATCTGAATACGAGCTTATGATCACGAACAAATATGAAACATATCTCGGAAAGGATTTTTGTACAGAAGAAAAATTATCTGATCTGATCTCAATCATGGAAGAAGGATCAGCAAGTACAGTATCTGAGGCTATCAAAGTTTATAAGGGAGATGACAGATGATGATCGGCATAGATCAAAGCCTTTCCGATGTATTCTGCCATTTGTTTAACTGTATATAATCTGGTATTCTGGAGAAGATTTGCTCCGGTATGACCAGACAGATTCACAATTCCGGTAATGGACATATCGCCTATTGCCGGAAGTTTTTTATTTACGCCTTTTCCGGGAAAAAGGTGGGAGTTGGTGAGTGTGACCAGTCCCATGTCCTTTGACATGCCAAGAGAGGCATCGACAGCAATCACAAAAGGATTGTCAAAGTCCGCATAAATGTGTTCGATGGTATCCTTGATATTTAAAGCATGGACAGGGTATTGCAGCGTGCCTGCAACCTGATAGGTTGTGTTGTGAGCCAGGATATAATCACCGACCAGAGGACCAAGGGCATCTCCGGTTGCGCGGTCTGTGCCGATGCAGATAACGATGATATCCTTGGAAGCGCCATCCATTTCATATATCATTTCTATGATCTTATCCCCAAGTGCTTTACAGGTATGGCTACGGCTGGGATCAAAATATTCAGTTTTTCGTTTCGTTTGTTTGTTGCTGATATTCATAAACACCTTCCAGAAAATGTATCTTACTATAAAGTATTACCAGGATTGATAAAGTTTACACAAAGCTGAAAAATAAAATGTCGAAATAATAAAAAAGAAAAAATATGGATTGCAGGATCTGTTGACAAAATTTGATAAGTACAGGCTATCTGGAATGCTATTATCAGAATTAATCTCAAAATAGAGAACTTTCGATAGAACGAAAGTAAATAAAAGAATGGGGAGTGTTATCATGATAGAGATTGTATATGACAAGGCGACAGCAGAAAAAAATGCAAAAAATGATGGTCACTACAGAATGCCAAAGAATATCAGACAGATAGGAAATGCCCCGGATAAAAAGAAGATATACATAGAAGATTATGTAATGACATTTCTTCGCAAGATTGCAGAGCCGGGAAATACAACCTCCCGCGGTGCGATCCTGCTTGGAGAATATTTTAAAGACGGGGATACAGAGACCTTGTTCATCAGTGGAGCGGTAGAAGCACAGAATCTGGAGTTTGATGTAGAACAGATTAAATTTGATGATCATATCTGGAGCAAGCTCTATGCGGATATCAATAAATATTTTGAAAATCTGTCAGTTGTGGGATGGTTTTTATCCAGGATGGGATTTTCAACAGAAATCAATGACAAGATTACCAGACTTCATCTGGAAAATTTTCGGGGAAGAGATAAGGTACTGTTTGTTATGGATTCTCTGGAATGTGATGATGCCTTTTATGTATGTGAGAAGAACCGGCTGATGCGGCAACGTGGATACTATATTTATTATGTCAGAAATGAAGCAATGCAGAGCTACATTATCAGCCGTAAGAATATGTCCTGTGAGGACAAGCAGAACGCAGCAGTACGGAAGGATGCGGAGCTTGTAAAGAATTTCCGCGCCATGCGCGGTGACACACCTGAAAAACCAAAAAAGAACCGCACCTATGTCCGGTATGCAGTAGCCTCTTTTGCAGCTTTATTTGTACTATCCATGGGAGTTGTTGTATCCGGAAACTATGATAAAATGAAGAACATCGAATCTACGATCCGCAAAATGGAACTGGAAAATGGAGATTCCGGGGTACAGGTATTTTCAAACAGCAATACAGAACAGACAATATATACAAAAGATATAGACAGTACGACTGCCGGAACATCGGCTGTTACGGAAACGCAGACAGAGTCTGTCGGCACAGATAAGGCAGGAGTAACAGGATCAAATGGGGCACAGAACAAAACGCAGGTAGATCAACCGGATACAGAGAGTCTGATAACAACGGAACAGACAACTTCACAGGACAATACTCAGGAAAATACCCAGGAGACAATGGCAGAGGGGATTCTGCAGTATTATACGATTAAAGAAGGAGATACATTGATGAGTATTTCGATCAAGATGTATAAGTCTCCGGAATATGTGGATGCCCTGATGAATGCAAATGGAATTAAAGAAGGAGATACAATCTATCCGGGGGAAAAAATAGCTATTCCATCTGTAAACTAAAAATGATATACTGTCCACATGTGAAAAGAAAAACTCTTATTTAAAATTGCAGATAATATAGAGGTATAGTATGACAAAAGAAACAACTGAAGAACTGAATAAAAAAAGAAAACCTGCTTTTGGGAAACGTCGTTTTGAAAAACAGGACAGGACACAGGATACAGACAGCAACATAATAGAAGTAACACCAGGAATGTCAGGAAGATTAAAGCTGCTGATCCTTTTACTTGTGATATTAATTGCAGCGGTAACGATCGTATCCGTGCGCAGATACATCAGCACAAGAGAATATAGAGCATATGACGTGGTGACATCTACCGAGACATCCGGAGATAATATAGCCAATTATGTATTGTTCAGTGATAATGTCCTGAAGGTAACAAAAGATGGAGTATCCTATATTGATCAGAGTGGTAATACTGTCTGGGACTGCAGCTATTCCATGAAGATGCCGCAGGTAGTTGTAAATGGAGACTATGCTGCAGTTGCAGATCTGAATGGCAGAGATGTGTATGTATTTAATAAATCCGGTAAGGTCAGTAACCAGACACTGAACTATGATATTACCAATATCGACGTGGCAGCACAGGGCGTTTATGTAGTGATCCTGTCGGGAGAAAAAGAAAATTATATCAATGCTTACGATAAAGACAGCAAGAGTATATATGAGATGAAGACATCGATCGAGAACAGTGGGTATCCGCTGGATATTGCAATATCAGATGACGGAGCCAAGTTATTTACCAGTTATGTGAAGGTAGACGGGACTTCTGTGCCGGATTATCTTGCAGCCTATAATTTCGGATCTGTGGGACAGAATGAGAATGCGGATCGTCTGATGGGTGGCTTTACCTTTGATGACACCATATTTCCATACATAGATTTTGTAGACAATGACACAGTTGTCTGTTTTGGTGATAATAAGATCGTTGTATACGCCATGTCTGAAAAACCAAGTGAAAAAGCGGAGATCAATCTGGAGAACCGTGAGATGCTTGGTGTATTTGCAAATACAAAATATCTGGGTTATATCACGGCAGATAACGAAGATAGTGACAACAGATACCATATCTATATCTATGATATGAGTGGTAAGCTGACAGCAGAAACGGATTATAACAATTCATTTTCCAATATATATGCAACAGATGATGAACTTATCATTTCGGGGGAATTCGACTGCAGTATTTATTATCTGAATGGAGCAAGAAAGTTTGCAACGACCTTTAATAAGAATCTGATCAATATTGTGCCATCCAAAAATAAGCTGGAGTATATTGCGATATTTGAAAATGAAACCCAGGTGATCAAATTAAAGTTAAAGAACGAAAAGGAGAAAAAATGAATCTGTTAGTTCTCGGAATTCTGGCATTTATTTTGCTACTGGTATTTCGTGGATATAGAAAAGGCTTTTTTAAAAGTGCTGCCAGCGCGATAGGAATTGTGCTGGCAGTTCTTCTTACTGCTATATTATATCCTGGCGTGAATAAACTGTTGTGTCAGTATACCGTTCTGGATGATGTCATAGAACAGAAAATCATAGAAAAATTTGAACTGCCGGAAGAAACAAAGACGGCAACAAGAAATGAAGAGATTGATACGATAGAAAATCTGGACCTTCCGGATAATGTGAAAGGCTGGCTGATTGCAAACTGCAACGGAGAAACGTTCCTGGAGAGTGGGGTGGATAATGTATGCAGTTATATTGCAAAGTCTTTAACAGCGATGGTAATGCGGGGAATTTCCTATGTGCTTACACTCCTGGTGCTGTTGCTTCTTCTTCATATATTGATTATGGTGCTTGATGTTGCAAACTATATACCAATCGTAAAAAGCATTAACAAAGCCGGAGGTGCAATATTTGGTGCCGGACAGGGAATCCTGATTGTCTGGATCTTTATGGGGATTGTGACGCTGTTGTCAACATTTAGCTGGGCATATCAGGTCATACAGATGATCGATGAAAGTCCGCTTTTGGCATGGCTTTACAAAAAAGACATTTTTTTGAAAATAATAGTTGACATCTTGGAAAAGATTTAGTATAGTATCACTTGCTGGTCGCGAGAACAGCTTGAGCAACAAAAAAAGATTGAAAATAATTGAAAAAGTTGTTGACAAACATTAACGATATGTGTTAATATATCGGAGTTACTGTTCGAGACAGCAACAAACAACGACAAATAATTTCATGATGATTCTCATCTGGAAAGCATGCAGAACATCAAAAAAGAAATTAAA
>ERZ791744.519-NODE-519-length-36687-cov-4.464758_pt1 | contig 36687 bp, 25 predicted proteins | sample MGYA00510039_ERZ791744 | MGnify/ENA primary metagenome ERZ791744 (study PRJEB30046, sample SAMN00791969) | human gut metagenome | study: EMG produced TPA metagenomics assembly of the A metagenome-wide association study of gut microbiota in type 2... | reverse complement strand
GGAATTGCTTACGATAGTCTATATATCCTCATTTGAATGGAAATATAAACGTTTTGAAGCCTTTTGAAGATTGGTTTTGAGTAGTTTAGACGTTAATTTCAAACGGGTAAAAAAAGGCTTCTCATCTTATAATATGCTGTATATAAATATACAAGCACTTACACAAAACAGCAAGAGCAGTATTTAGCTTGCTAAGAAACATAAAACACACATGTATAATAAAAGTTAATTGTTCCATAGGATTAGGAGTTAATTATCCAAGTTGAAAGCATTCAAGCCGATTTTCAAAAAGGATATCTGACGATTTATCTCAAAAATATAAGGTATAAGACTATAAGATTTTATATATTTGCATAATCATCACCTATCCATAATAATAATGACTGATATTTTCACAAAAGAACAAAGAAGTTACATCATGTCTAGAATTAAAAGTAAAAATACTAGACCAGAGCTAATTGTTCGTAAGTATTTATACAATCATGGAATTAGGTATCGCTTACACACCAAACTATTACCAGGAAGCCCTGATATTATGTTAAAGAAATATGGAGTAGTTATATTTGTAAATGGGTGTTTTTGGCATGGTCATGATAATTGCTCTATTTATAGAGCTCCTAAAACGAATTCAGAGTGGTGGAAAAATAAAATAGGACGTAATATCAAACGAGATAAGGAGAAACGAATTCAATTACGCAATATGGGGTGGCATGTAATAACTGTTTGGGAATGCCAATTAAAACCCGCTTATAGACAACAAACCTTAGAAGGAATTCTATTAATACTTCAGAGAATCTATTTATCTAAATACCAAATAATCAGATAGTCTCTTATTTATATAATTTATATGTTTTGTCCGATATTTATTGGGTGTTCCTTATTTTTTTTCTTAATCAAGTCTGTTTTACCAATAAAAACAACTATATTTGTAACCATTAAATAAGGTTGTACAATATGGTTACGAATAAATATTTAACATTGTCAGAAGTTTCTGAATTAATAGGTAAAAGCAAAGGAACATTACGTAGGTGGGACAGAGAAGGAAAACTTGTTGCTATACGTGAACCTGTCAGCAATTATCGTATATACCCCAAAAAAGATATTGAAATATTTTTCAAGAATTTCATTGAACATAAAACGCCCAAAATCAAAATGAATAATATAAAAGCCCAACATGATTACAAAGTTGTAGAGTTGTTTGCTGGAGCAGGGGGGCTTGCTATAGGACTAGAAAAAGCTGGACTAAATTGTATCGTACTAAATGAAATAGATAAATACGCATGCCAAACATTAAAGAAGAACCGCCCCAATTGGAATATTCTTGAAGGTGACATAAAAGACTTCAACTTTACAAAATATTACCACCAAGCAGATGTAGTAACCGGTGGTTTTCCTTGTCAAGCATTTAGTTATGCTGGGAAAAAATTAGGCTTAGCAGATGCTAGAGGTACGCTCTTTTATGAATTTGCAAGAGTTGTAAAGGAAATTTGCCCCCCTATTTGTATCGGTGAAAACGTTCGTGGATTATTAAGCCACGATAATGGCAAAACAATTCAAGGTATGATTTCTATTTTGGATGAAATAGGGTATCGAGTTGTCCCCATTCAAGTTTTAAAAGCTGTCAATTATAGAGTTCCCCAAAAAAGAGAACGTCTAATTCTTGTTGGCATCAGAAAAGATATAAATTGTGAATTTATTTATCCTAAACCATATCCTCAAATATATACACTCAAAGATGCACTAAAGAAAGGAGAACTTTTTGATTGTGATGTGCCAGAATCAAAAGGTGCCAAATACCCAGAGCCAAAACAAAAGATCCTTAAACTTGTTCCTCCAAAAGGATACTGGAGAGATTTACCATTGGATATTCAAAAAAAATATATGGGAAAAAGTTACTATTTAGGAGGGGGTAAAACAGGAATGGCGCGTAGAATCGGATGGGATGAACCTTGTCTAACTTTAACTTGTAGCCCAGCTCAAAAACAAACAGAACGTTGTCATCCAGATGAGACACGACCTTTTACCGTACGTGAGTATGCTCGAATACAAACATTTCCTGATAGTTGGAATTTTGAAGGGCCTTTAGCACAACAATATAAACAAATAGGTAATGCAGTACCAGTAAATCTGGCACAAGAAGTTGGGTTTTCTATTGTGGACTTTTTAAATCAATATTACGACAAAAAATGAAACAGTTTATTATAGGCTATTGGGCATTATTTCAATGGCCTATAATATTTTCAAATTAATCTCTTAAAATATCCGTTCCTCAAATTTAGAATATAGCTACCTTTAGCATTTCCTCTTTCATCCCACACCCTTTGTTGGTACTCATGATAAGGGGCATCCTCTAAGATAATGTCTAACTTAGAAAAAGGAATGAACCATACTCCAATCATTGGAGCTACTTCTATCACACCAGAATAGTTCTCAAATTTTACGGCTTGCCAATCAACAGCAAAATATATCTCAATATCTGGATATTGATTCTTATATCTCACACGGTCTTTTCCATTAAATACAACTGTAAATTGTGGATCATAATTGAACCGTGATTTTGCTTGAAAGAAAGGAGTATTTTGAGTCTTTAAATCCGCCAATACATTATTCTTTGTATTCAACAAATCTGGGACATAGGGGTTAATCTTCTTTTCCGGATTAATAACCAAACCCAATATACCCCCATATTTTTTTACAAAAACTTCTTCTTGAGACACACCATCCTCACACCATACTCCTTTGTCTTGCAGGTCATTACGGCTTATTTCCTTTCCATCGATTCCATATTGTTTATAACTCATAACACCTTTACTTTAAGAGTTGATCGAATCCATTATAATAATAATAGTTATCATAACTCATCTGATTAATAACGCTTCGTCCTGACTCTCCAATTTCTTCGCGAATTTCTGCTATAACAGAACCTTTTGTAGCAGAATCATCGCTCCCTAAAGAAGAAAGGTAATCATCAATAGCAGCCGGTAAAGCTTTATATAACTGATAAAAAGCATCATCGACTCCAGTTAGTAATGCATAAAATTGATCTCCAGATATTTTATAAACTCGACTGTGACTGTATTCTTTTCCATTAATGTCTCCAGTCCACAATTCATTGAAACTATTTTTCGCTAAAATCTGAACCCAATAACATTTGGATTTCTTATATGTATCAGCATAACGAGCCAACTTTTGAAAAAGAGCTTCTGCTGAACTGCTATTCATTGTATTATGCTTATTTTTAATATCTGCAAATAATGTATCATCATTTGCCTTTATATCGAATCCACTCAATTTAGCATTGGTATATCCTGCAATTCCTCCTAAAACTTCTTCATGGAAAGTACCTATTGCATTATTGATAGTTTTATCCATTTGACGTGAAATTTCAGACTTCACTAAACTATCTTCATCCACAGCATTAAATTTTGCATCAAAAGTTAATTTTATGGTATCAATTTTATTGGCATAAAATGTTGTTTTTGAAATATTCTGTTTTGCTTTTATATAAGCCTGATGCAAATTTTTGATGCAATCGATAAGATGATTATCAGAAACAAAGCTAACGTATTTATTCATGTCCGATTCTTTTTTAAAATTTCCACTAAGGTAGCCCGTTTCCTTCAAAAACGCAAACAACTTTATACATTTTTTCGCCAATAATAGTATATTCCTTTTTCTCAAGCCTAACTTTATTCTTTATAAGTGCAAGTTTAATTGCACACAATTTGCACACATCTCAGGAAAAGAAAGGAAAAGAGGAGATATTACTTGGAAAAGAAATACTATCTTTGAGATTGAAAACCAAGACCTAAGAAAAAACAAGAAAACAAATAGGAAATATTGATAATCAATTATTTGCGACTCATAATCTGGAGGTCCCTGGTTCAAGCCCAGGCTGGTCCACATAAGAAGCCTTGTAAATGTAATGTTTACAAGGCTTCTTTGTTTGTTATATGTCTATTCTTAAATAAAAGCGGCTCAACATAAAAGACGGGCAAGTTTTGGATCAATGTAAAATTTTAAAGAGTTCTATCTGAGAAAATAAAAATCCCATTCTGATGTCACACTTGACACTCAAAATGGGATAACACAAACAAAACAAACAATATTGGAGCGATTTTCACAAATGGCTCATACGGTATATCTAATAAATTAAATTATGTCATTACGGTATTTAAATCTCGAACAAAGGTATCATTTTACATTTAAATGCAGAATATGATTTAATATTAGTTATAAAGAATAATATTTTTATGTATAAAGAATAGTTCAAAATTATAAAGAATTGTAGTTATACTACTTCTACAAACTTCAATTATTCAACTTATAATGTGAAACATACCCTCAGAAGTAATGTAAATCCCGCAACTTCTTTTCTTGCAAGAAATAAATTTCTATATTGGGGCAATAAGCAACCCAATACCTATTTATCCAACTATGGCTGATACCATTTCTTATCAATACGCCGCTCTGTCTGCATTGCAACGCGCTGCCGACCAGGACGAACTATGCCTCGCCAAATACAGTGAAATAGAGAAAAAAGACGCTCCCTGTTTCTTTGGGGGAAGTTGACGCAACCTTATATGACGGCACGCTGCCTCATCGCTCTGTCCAACGTAATACAATCCAGTTTCAACCTGACTCCCGCCCAACTTTCGATGCTGAAAGACCCAATTGTGACAGCAAGTAACAACCACCAACATCCTCTTTCTGCAAGGGCTGAACCGGGAAGAACGGGAAATCTATGCGGAACTGCTATCGGTCAATAACAGCAAAAGCGAAAGCGGATACATCCTGCACCTGCTTGACGTATGGAAAGGAACAGCCAATCTGAAGAAAGCAGTCGCTAACATCCAGCGATAGGAAGAGCCGCTACAAGCCCTTATTCCTCTACCTTGTGCCACCAGCTTGTCACAGTTGTGCCATCGAAGTGTCACAGTTGTGCCAAGCCGGTGGCACAACTGTGACAGCCCCGTGGCATCACCCGGTCACTCCAACAATCAGGATTTAAAGGTAGCTTATTGGAGCTAAAGCCAAAAAGAAGTATCTTTGACGCACTAAATACAAAAGCCCGAATGAGATTTCTAAAATATAGTTTGCCTGTCCTCTGTCTGCTTCTGGCAGAATGTACTTCCGTTTCCGGTCACAAGGAAAAGGAAAGGCTCACCATGGCAGAATACAAACATCCGTCGGATGATATGCAACCCCGCGAAGAATGTTCCCCTGCCCCTCAACCAAAGAAAAGTGCCATGGCTCTCTACATGGATTCTTTAGGACTGGTCAATATAGCGGAACTGGACAGCAGTATCACCGTGAAGTTGATGTACACACAAGCCGACAATTTCACCGGAGAGGTGCTTTACGATGATTTGTCGGAAGCCTATCTGCATCCCGACGCAGCATACGCCCTCGTGAAAGCACAGGAGGCACTGAAACAACTGCATCCTTCCTACAATCTCGTTGTCTACGATGCCGCCCGTCCGATGTCCGTACAAAAAAAGATGTGGAATGTAGTGAAAGGAACACCCAAATACAAATACGTCTCCAACCCGAACCGTGGCGGCGGACTTCACAACTACGGACTGGCGGTAGACATCAGCATTCAGGATTCTCTCGGACAACCCTTGCCTATGGGAACCAAGGTAGACCACTTGGGGATAGAAGCCCATATCACACAAGAAAGTGAACTGGTACGAAACGGAAAAATAAGTGAGGCGGAACGGCAGAACCGGATACTGTTGCGGAGAGTAATGAAAGAAGCCGGATTTCGCGCCCTGCCCAGCGAATGGTGGCACTTCAACTTTTGTAGCCGGGATGTAGCAAGGCAGAAATATAAGGTAATACCATAAATAACAAGGCAATATCCGGACATCAGACTTATTTATCTCACTTCCCGAACAATAACGACCTATGACTCCAATCTCTCCCGAAACCCGACAGTTTATCAACGAACATCAATCCGACGATGTACGCAACCTGGCCCTGCAAGCCCGGAAATACCCCGATGTAGACATACCGGCTGCTATCACCCAAATAGCAGGACGACAAATCGCAGCCGAGAAAATCCCCTCCTGGAAAGAGATAGACGATATATGGTATCCGAAACATCTTTCACTGGAGCAATGTTCTTCAGAAATCACCGCCCGTTATAAAGCAAGCCTCCTGCAAGGTGAGTCTCTGGCCGACCTGACCGGAGGATTCGGAATCGACTGCTCTTTCCTTGCCACCGGATTCCGATCGGCTACTTACGTAGAACGTCAGGCAGAACTCTGCACCATAGCAGCCCACAACTTTCCCGCACTCGACCTCAACCATATAAGTGTCAGAAACGACGACGGAGTAGCCTATCTGGAAGCCATGTCTCCGGTAGACTGTATCTTTCTCGACCCCGCCCGCCGCAATGAGCACGGCGGAAAAACCGTTGCCATTTCCGACTGTGAGCCTAATGTGGCCGAACTCGAAGGACTCCTGTTGAGCAAAGCCAACCGGATAATGATTAAACTTTCCCCCATGCTCGACCTTTCACAGGCACTGAAAGAATTGCCGCACACACAGGAGGTACATATCATCTCCGTCAATAACGAATGCAAAGAACTCCTGTTGTTACTCGGACAGACAGCACCGGAAGAAATCCCGGTTCACTGCGTAAACCTCTCCACAAAAGGAGAGCAGGAAAAACAACTCTTCGTATTTACCCGCGAACAGGAACAGCACAGCGAGTGCAGCTATACAGACACACTTGGCAATTATCTGTACGAACCCAATGCTTCTCTCCTGAAAGCCGGTGCTTTCCGCAGCATTGGCGCGGCTTACTCCGTCAAGAAGCTGCATCCCAACAGTCATCTCTACACTTCCGATACGCAGATTGAGGGTTTTCCCGGCAGAACATTCCGCATCATCAACCGGTGCAGCCTCAACAAAAAGGAAATAAAGGAGAATCTGTCAGACCTGAAAAAAGCGAATATCACAGTCCGCAACTTTCCGGCTACGGTGGCAGAACTCCGTAAACGTATCAAGTTAGCGGAAGGGGGAGATACCTATCTCTTTGCCAGCACCTTAAACGATGGACAGAAAATACTGATCCGTTGCGGGAAAGTCTGATTCCTGCCGGATGAGAAAGAAACTTCCTCATTACATCATCTATCAAGAAAGTATCATAGAGTAAAGAAACTATTTTCCTGATTTTTCTCTCAAGTCATCTTTGGGGATTGTCGTCTCGTTTCCATCCCGGACAGCCATATAATGCGGGGACATGATTTCAATGCCCGCCTCATTAAATTTATCTTGAATGTTCTGGTGCAAGTCCGAATAGATTTGAGTCATCTTATCCGCTTCCTTGATATAAGCATTAATCTGATAAACCGGATACCAGTCACTTAAAGATGTTTCCAACACGAACGGACGCGGATCGTCCACCACTCCGGGAGTATTCAATGCCGCATCAATCAATATCTGATTGACTTGCCGCCAAGGGATATCATATCCGATAGATACTTCCGAATGGATAATCAACCCGTATTCACGTGCCGAGGTACTGTAATTCACGGTATGCGAGGACATGATAAATGAGTTGGGAACGGTAACCACCTCATTCTTCGGTGTACGGATACGAGTGACAAGGGGTGTTTTCTCTATAATATCTCCGGTAGTATCATTCAGTTTAATCCGGTCGCCCAACTTAAACGGGCGCATATACGTAATCACCAGCCCGGCAATAATATTACCGATCACCGTACTTGAACCCAACGATACAATCAATCCGACAAATACCGAAATCCCTTGGAATACCCCTGAATCAGAACCCGGCAAATAAGGATAAATCATCGCAATCATAAATGCGTAAAGCAGGAAACGGACGATATGGAAAGTCGGCATTGCCCAATCCGGATAGAAACCGTTGAATTTCAAACGCCCTGCTTCTATCTCACGGGCCAGATAGTGCACCAGTCGTACCAGATACCGCACTGCATACCAGATAATAATGATTGTAAACAGCTTGGGAATATAATCAATAATACCCACAAAAATGCCACGGATCGGGTTCCAGATATAACCCAATATACGATAAGCCAGTCCTTCTGTTTGCGGGAAAATAATGAAAATCAGCGGAATAGTAATCAATAACTGCAATCCCATAAGAATATACCGCCCGATGCCCGCCAGAAAGACTAACAAATTAGCTTGTTTTTGGGCATCCAACAATTCATATCCTTGAATGGAAACAGGTCGTATCTTCGTATCTTTCAGACGCAAAATACGTACTTTCAGTTTACGGAAAAGCCAGTTCGTCAGGCGAAACAGGAAGTATTGCCCGACAATCACCAGAATGAAATAAAGCACACGTTTCGCCATTCTCCAAAGCCCGTGTTCGGCTTTCATATCGTGCAGTTTGGTGATAACGTTTTGTTGTCTTTCCTTCGCAAGAGAATCACGGGAAATGCCTTCCCACAAAGCATCCTGATCGGTAAGGGAAAGTAACACCTTGTTACCGTACATCAAATCGGAAACAATGTCCGAATGGTCGATCGACACGGAGTCCGGGCGGAGGTTAAAACGTCTTCCCAGTTCTTCAATTGCAGCACCGGTCATTTGCGCACGTTGCTGGGGAGTGTATCCGCCACGTTTGGTAAAAAGATAAAATAAGGTATCTCCGTCGGCTACCACAGGGATTCCTTTGGTAAACTGTCGCAAAGAATCGATACGTTGACGCTGCCGGGCGTACTTCACGGAGTCGACGGCAGCCATTTGCAGTTTCATCTGCTCCATTTCCATACGCATATTCGCCTCGTTGAGCCGGGCTGCTTCGAGGGATTTTTGCAGATTGGCCACATAGACAGAGTCTGAATCCCGGTTCAGAGGTGTGTTGTGCACGGTAGTTACACTATCACCTGCAAATATCTTCTTGACAGCTTCTCCCAACTGTGCCCGTACTCCCGTTGTTCCCAAAAGTACAATGAGCAGTAACACTAAACGTTTCATTTTATTCATTTCCATATCCTATATCCCCTGACAGTGAATTAAGGTTAATCTATTTTTTCACTAAAACAGAGCAAACATACGGATTGTTTTTGACATATCAATTTTGAAAATGATTATCTTTGCCACTAAAAGAGAAAAAAACATGAATATACTGTTTCTTATCGGAGGATTAATCCTCATTCTTCTAGGAGCTAACGGACTCACGGACGGGGCTGCTTCAGTTGCCAAACGTCTCCGTATCCCCTCCATTGTTATCGGGCTTACTATCGTCGCGTTCGGTACTTCTGCCCCCGAACTCACCGTCAGTGTGTCTTCTGCTCTTAAAGGCAGTGCGGACATTGCCATAGGTAATGTGGTAGGAAGTAATATATTCAATACACTGATGATTGTAGGCTGCACGGCTTTATTCGCTCCGATTGTCATCACCCGGAATACACTCAAAAAAGAGATTCCGCTCTGCATTCTATCTTCTGTCGTCCTGTTGGTTTGCGCCAATGACGTCTTTCTGGATAAAGCACCGGAAAATATCCTGAACAGGGTAGACGGACTGTTATTGCTTTGTTTCTTCGCTATCTTTATGGGATATACATTTGCTATCGCTTCCAAGCCCTCCACAGGGGGACAGGAAGAACATCCCGTACCGGAAGAAGAGAACGAGATAAAATTGCTCCCCTGGTGGAAATCGGTTCTTTATATTATCGGAGGGCTGGCTGCACTAATTTACGGAGGACAATTATTTGTTAACGGGGCTACGGGTATCGCCCGCAATCTGGGCGTCAGCGAGTCAATCATCGGCCTGACACTGGTGGCCGGAGGGACTTCTCTGCCGGAACTTGCCACCTCTATCGTTGCCGCACTAAAGAAGAATCCGGAAATAGCTATCGGAAACGTAATCGGCAGTAACCTCTTCAATATCTTCTTTGTATTGGGATGCAGCGCCAGCATTACTCCCCTCCACCTTAGCGGAATCACCAACTTCGACTTGCTCACACTGGTCGGCTCGTGCATCCTGCTCTGGCTGTTCGGATTGTTCTTCGCCAAACGGACAATCACACGAATAGAAGGAAGCATTATGATACTCTGCTATGTAGCATATACCGTGGTATTGATTTATAATACATAGATAAAAAGTAAACTAACATTTATTTCACCTCGACAATCGTCAATACATTAACGCCATATTTTCCGTCATCGGATATCGCCCAGGTAGTATCCCCATTCGCACAACGGATAGCGTAACGGGAATTATATTTCAACCTTTCCGAACCGTCCGGTATCCACAGCCCTAACCTATATTTTCCGGGAGCAACCGAATCCGGCAATCTGAGAGACAAATCAACGGAATGCGTCAACGGTGTATACGTAGAATCTTCCGGCTGGAACGGTTGCCAGTCCAACGGATTTGCTTCGGTCGGAAATTCCATGACTTTCCCTTTATCGTCAATCAGTACGAAATAGACCGGATGTTCGCCAAACACAGTAGCAAACCCTCTATTTATCAAACTCAGGTTCAGGAGATTGTCTTTTCCTGCTTCCAACGCTTTCGGCATCCGAAGAGATTGCAGTTCAATCCGATACCCCAAATGATCGCGTATATAATCGAACATATTACGTTCCACCTTCGTACCATCTTTCTTTTGGAAATAACTGTCGGATACAGGCATATGATACTGATGCAAAGAATCTTCCGTTATCATGGTTTTCTTCCAGACTACCATTGAATATTCAGGAGGATTATTCTCGTCAAACTTATTATTGGGGTGTTGTTCCTTATAATTATGTATCACGCTCAATGAGGTGAAGTGCTGGAGGAACAGACGTCTTGCTGTCTGCAATCCGTCAATAATCCAACCCGCCGAAGGACTGTCGGGATCGGCACCTACACTCCAGAATCCCCAAGGCAACTCGCCATCGACCACCAAATAAGGCGATTCTTTGACAATCTGGTCAAAGTTATCAGTCCCCTCATGCATTTCCGCATCCCAACGATCCGGACGTATCACAATAAAATCATCATGAAACGAAAGCCTCTTATATAACTCCGGCTTATCTTTCAGCAGATTCTTAAACATAGGAAGCCTTACCTGTACCTGCCTTTCTTCAGGAACCACCGAAAGAAGCTTTTCCAAAATAGCAGTTTTCGTTTCATCCGAGTTCTCCAGTCCTTGAACAGAGCTGTGCCATTCTCCCCAAGCACCCACCATACCGGCCTGTACCACCAGAATCAGGTCTTTATTTTTCTCCAGAAAAGGTTTCAACTGGTCCAGATGTTCCAATATCTGCTCTCCGGTAGGACCGACCGCCGCTCTCCCCATAAAATCCCGCTCGTAGGCAAAACGTAATACCGCCTTCTTTCCTTGTTTCTGCAATTCATCAAAATACACCTGCATCGTATTGAGATTCTCCTCCGACAGTTTTTCACCTATCAGATAAGTAAGATAGAAATAGCTCTGGGCAAGCGAAACACTATCCGCCACGTATTTGGCAGACAGTTCCAACAGTTCTTTTGTCGGACTGTCTTTTTCTTCTTTCACATCTACCGCCGTCTCCAACCGGAAACCTCGTCCGGGATTATAGATTCCGTTTTCACCGTGCGTATCATCTACACAAATTCCACGAAAATCAAGAACCTGCTGCGAATTGCCGCAACTACTTGCCAGCACAGCAAACAAAGCAGCTACCATACTGCCATACATCCAATTCTTCTTCATAGTAATATTTTTGTTTATGCGGGCAAATATATAACATTTCGCAACACCACCACTCTTTACAGCCCATTTCACGCAGTAAAGTATCAGTTTGAGATAAAAAATGCAAAAGTATTAGTTAATGCTAAGATTGTATTTGTTCCACCAACAGAATAACTCTACCTTTGTCTAATAAAATAATACATGAGAAAACTTAATTCATTAAATCAACAATATTAATTACTTAATGGAAAATATCATGAATAGACAAAACGCTTTTACGCTACTTGCTACATTCGCACTGCTTTTTTGTTTCACATTCTCCTGCAATGCCAAAGGAAAAGACAAAGCCAAACATGTTGTTCTCATCGGACTGGACGGTTGGGGAGCTTACAGCTTGCCTAAAGCAGACATGCCCAATGTCAAGAAACTAATGGAAGACGGAGCTTACACGCTCAAAAAACGCTCGGCACTTCCTTCGTCCAGTGCTATCAACTGGGCATCCATGTTTATGGGAGCCGGTCCCGAACTTCACGGATACACCGAATGGGGATCTAAAACTCCGGAACTTCCGTCACGTGTTTTAAACAAGAATGGAATCTTCCCCACTATCTTCCAATTACTGCGTGATGCCCGTCCGAAAGCAGAGATCGGCTGCCTGTATGAATGGAACGGAATCAAGTATTTAGTAGATACACTTTCTCTAAGCTATCATTATCATGTGGCCGATTACAACAAGACTCCCAAAGAGTTAGGCAATATGGCATCTGCTTACATAAAGGAGAAACATCCGACTCTTGTTGCTATCTGCTATGATAGTCCCGACCATACCGGACACACTGAAGGACATGACACTCCCGCATATTATGAGAAACTCAAGGAGTTGGATACTTATGTCGGCCAGATTGTCCAAGCCGTAAAAGATGCAGGCATCCTTGATGATACTATTTTCATATTGACTTCCGACCATGGAGGCATCAAGAAGGGCCACGGCGGCAAAACAATGCAAGAAATGGAAACAGCTTTTATCATTTCCGGTAAGAATATTAAAAAAGGACTTCGTTTTGATGATGTAAGCATGATGCAATATGATGTAGCTTCTACAATAGCTCACATTTTCAACCTCGAACAACCACAAGTCTGGATAGGTAGACCAATGAAGATTGTTTTCAAATAATCGCTTTGAGATTATATACTGGAAAGGGAAAGGAGAAACTGGAAACAAAACCAGTTTCTCCTTTTATTTTCTCTCTTTTTTAAAAGAATAAACTATATCTTACAATACGACATCTTTACAAAATGAAATTGATTCCTAACACACACGTTTGAAAATCAAGTCATTCTTTGGATTAAATTAAGTCGCTATTTTACTTATCTCTATGTTTTTTGATATAATTGTATCAGCAAATGATAAAATCCTATTTGCTCACAACTCAACAACGCGATACTTTTGCAACAAATTATTCTCTCATTTTACAACTAAAATTCTGAGATATGAAATTATATTATATCCTCGCCTTCGGTACACTATTATGTAGTCAGCTTTGCTCAAGTGCCTCTGCTGCTATGGCCTCAGAAGAGCCGTACAATTCTGGTATCGTCATCAGATGGAAGGATTGCAAACAGAGAATAGACGGATTCGGAATAGCCCAGGCTGGCTGGGCAAAAGAATTGTTCGCCTTCAAAAATAGAGAGCAAGTCATGGACAAAATGTTCGGTAAAGATGGATTGCGCTTGAATATTCTAAGAGGAGAGATATTCCCGCATTATTGGGAGAATGAAACAGACAAGGATTTTAACCTTAACGACGACATCCATATCGAATTGAGCGATTCTGATTTCATCAACAAATCCGATGATTTATTAAGACGAGGACAGTTATGGCTTACGTTAAAAGCTAAAAATAAATACCACATCAGCAAATTAGTATTCTCCACATGGAGTGCTCCTGCTTGGATGAAAAGTAATGGAAAGGTTTCAAATGGTCGGCTCAAAACAGAATGTTATACAGATTTTGCTAATTATCTTGCCGCTTTCTACAACGCTTACAAATCTAAAGGCATTGCACCTTATGCTATATCACCATCCAACGAGCCCGGTTATGCAGCCCCTTGGAACTCTTCCTTATGGACAGCAGACGAAATGGGAAAATTCATCACTTCATATCTCGGTCCAACCTTTCGAAAAGAGAATATTCCTGCCAAAATCATATTTGGAGAAAATCCTTTATGGGCTGTTTATATGCCTCAATTAAAAATGGTTTCATCCAAAGACTTCACTGATACAATTCTTCAGAACTATCCCGAAGCCAAAGATTTCAATCTCATTGCTGCCGGGCATGGCTATAGCTTATCACCCGATATAATGCCAATAAAAGTAGATAAAGAATATCTTAAAACAGCTATTCTACCATTTGAAATGGCAGAAAAAGCCGATATACCGGTATGGATAACAGAAATAAGCGATGTAAATCCACTCGACATCTCCATACATGACGGACTGAAGTGGGCTGTTACTTTTCACAATTATCTTACAAAAGCAAATGTAAACGCAATTATATGGTGGGGAGGAGCCATGCCAACATCCAATAATGAAAGTCTCATTATTTTAGATAAAAACAGAAAAGATTTTCTATTATCTAAAAGATATGATATTTTTGGAAACTTTTCTCGTTACATCCCTGAAGAGAGTACACGGATACAAGTAACTCAGTCTAGCGGCATTCCTCTTTTAATATCTGCATATAAAAAAGACGATGAGTATACTCTTGTAACAATCAATTCATCTAAACAGACAATTCAGACCAGCCTTCGTTTGGATGGAGCAAATATAAATGGCCTATTAAAACAATATATAACCAATGAAGATAACAGTTGGACAGAAATGGCAATTGTACAGGAGAACAAAGAATATTATAACCTTACAATACCGCCATATAGTGTTGTCACATTTGTTGGAAAGGTCCGTTTATAATCCCTCGTTTGTAACACCCGTTAAATAAAAAGTTATGCCTACTTATACCGAACAAAAATTTAGAAAATTCAAAGAATCATATTTTCGACTTCTAACTCGTAAAAATCTGGAAGATAAAAGTCATTACAACGGAATATTTCAACGTTACTTATATCCTGTTATCACAGCAGAACATATCCCTTTAGAATGGCGTTATGACTTAAATCCCCAAACAAATCCATGGTTAATGGAAAGGATTGGTGTTAATGCCACTATGAATTCGGGAGCCATCAAGTGGAAAGGAAAATATCTTATGGTGGTCCGCGTAGAAGGAAACGACCGTAAGTCATTCTTTGCCATTGCTGAAAGCCCTAATGGAATCGATAATTTTCGTTTCTGGGAATATCCGATACGACTACCGGATACTGATCCGACAGAGACAAATGTCTACGATATGCGCCTGACAGCACACGAAGACGGTTGGATTTATGGTATTTTCTGTAGCGAAAGCCTTGACCCAGACGCAGCTCCGGGCGATTTGTCGTCTGCCATTGCAAAAGCAGGTATCGTCCGCACCAAAGACCTGAAGAATTGGGAACGTTTGCCGAATCTGATTTCCAAAAGCCAGCAACGCAATGTCGTTCTGCATCCAGAATTTGTTAACGGAAAATACGCATTGTACACTCGTCCACAAGATAGTTTTATTGACGCCGGAAACGGCGGAGGTATCGGCTGGGCACTCATTGATGATATGACTCATGCAGAAGTGAAAGAAGAGACTATCATCAACCACCGCCACTACCACACCATAAAAGAGGTGAAAAACGGCGAAGGACCTCATCCTGTCAAAACCACAAAAGGATGGCTACATCTCGCCCACGGGGTTCGTGCCTGTGCTGCTGGTCTACGTTATGTACTTTATCTGTATATGACCTCTTTGGAAGACCCGACAAGAATCATCGCTGAACCAGGAGGATATTTGCTGGCTCCGATAGACGGAGAAAGAATAGGTGATGTATCCAATGTGCTCTTCTCCAATGGCTGGATTGCGGACGAAGACGGGACAGTATATATCTATTATGCTTCTTCCGACACCCGTATGCACGTGGCAACTTCGACTATTGACAGACTAACGGATTATTGCCTCCACACACCTGTTGACGGTTTACGTTCAGCTGCTTCCGTGGAAAACATTTGTAAGCTCATAGAGTCAAACAAAATCGTCACAGGAGAAACAAAACAAATTTATCTTTAAAAGCAAAATGAATTTGATAGAATAGTATCAGCATAAGTTAAAATAAGTCTACACTACAAACAAGGCAATCATTTAAATTTGCACTATATAAAATAAATGTATAAACCTTTAAAAATGCAGTCTATATGAAAAGAAATGAAACAAAATATGGATGATACCTTTAATCCATACTCTAATACAGAGAAACTATAAAATATGTATATAATTTAAATAAAAGAAAACATGAAAAATGAAAAGCACAAAGTAAGCTCTTTAGTTAAAAGAGTTTGTTTGGTTCTGTCCCTTTTGACTCCCGGTAGTAGCATGATGGTAATTGCTAGTGACGAAATAGCGATTGTGCAGCAAACGGGAAACATCACAGTAACAGGAACCGTAGTCGACCAAACAGGAGAACCCGTCATCGGTGTAAATGTCCTAGTAAAAGGAAGTACCAATGGAACAATCACTGATATAGACGGCAAATTCTCGCTTAAAGGCGTCTCCCCCAATTCTATCCTCACAGTGTCCTACATTGGATATAAGACAGAAACCGTCAACCTCAATGGAAAGAAAGTTCTCCAGATAATACTAAAGGAAGACTCAGAAATGCTGAATGAAGTCGTAGTAGTGGGTTACGGTACCCAGAAAAAAGTAAATATGTCAGGAGCCGTAGACGCGGTATCTTCTAAAGTACTAGAAAACCGTTCGCTATCCAATGCTGGGCTCGGTTTGCAAGGAGCTGTACCCAACCTCAACATTACAGTCACGGATGGTAATGCCAATTCCTCGCCGAAATATAATATTCGCGGTATTGGTTCTATCAACAGTGATTCGGCCGAACCCTTGATTCTAGTAGACAACATTCCCGTCACAGCCGACGAGTTCTCCCGTATGAATGCTAACGACATCGAAAACGTATCTGTACTGAAAGACGCTTCATCAGCAGCTATCTACGGTGCACGTGCTGCATTCGGCGTAATTCTAGTCACTACCAAATCTGCAAAATCGGAGAAAATCAGCGTAGCTGTCAATGCTTATTACTCAACACGTAAAATCACACGCCTGCCCGAACATGTGACCGATCCATATCAAGTAATGACCATCCAGAATCAAGCACGTACGTACAGTTTCTACACAGAAGAACAAATGGCGGAAGCCCAAAAGCGCGTTAACGACCCGTCGCTACCAGCAGTCATAGTAGACCCGAGCGACCCGAACAAATGGGCTTACTACGGACAGACAGACTGGATGGACGAAACCTACAAAAATGCAGCACCTTCCTACACTGTCAATTTCAACATTGCCCAGCGTACCAAAAAAGCTGGCTATTACCTTTCTGGCGAATACTACCGACAAGATGGTATGTTCAAGAAAGGTAACGACATCTACGACCGTTACAATATGCGTGCTAAAGTAGATTTCCAACTCACCAACTGGCTGAACATCAGCAATAATACATCGTTTGCATTCCGCAAATACGACAAACCTAACATCGATATGGAAAGTTTCTTCCACGAGGTGAACCGCAAAAGTACGCTCGACGTAGTAAGAAACCCGGACGGAACATATACCAAATCTGGAGGTGCCATACTGGGACTGCTAGAGAATGGAGGACGTTCCGTCAACGACCGACGTGACTTTTCCACCACGTTTGCCGCTACCATCGACCTGTTGAAGGATGTATGGCAAATCAAAGCAGACGCCACCTTCCGCCGCGACAGCGAACGTACACGTAGAGCATCTTTGCCCTACTCCTACAAGCAAGGACCAGAAATGGCACTGGAACAGAACACAACTACAAGCTCTGCCCGTAACGACTCGCAGTTCTACGATAACAATGTATTCAATATATATACTGATTTCCACAAGACTTTTGCCGGCCAACACTTTGTACAAGCAATGGTAGGTTTTAACCAAGAAAACACACGTACCAACAGCTACTGGTCGAGCAGAGATCAACTAATCAGTACCTCTTTCCCAACTATCGAGCTTGCCACCGGTACTGTCAAAACCAGCGAAAGTATTACTGACTGGTCTGTTCGCGGAGCCTTCTTCCGCCTGAACTATGTATTTGACAATCGCTACATCGTTGAGTTTAACGGCAGGTACGACGGTTCCTCCCCCTTCCCGAAGAACGACCGTTACAGCTTTTTCCCTTCTGTTTCTGCCGCATGGAACGTTTCACAAGAAAAGTTCATGGAAAATCTGAAAAACAAAATAGGACTGAACACAATGAAATTGCGTGGTTCTTACGGTAGCTTAGGTAATCAGAACGTAGGTGCATACGCCTTCTCTCCACAGATGAAAGCAGAAGAAAGCAAATGGATTCTGGACGGAAAAAAACCACTTCAGGTTATCATGCCAGGTATCGTATCCAGCTCACTGACTTGGGAACAGGTGCGTACTATCAATGGTGGTATCGACTTAGGCTTCCTCAACAATCGTCTGACAGCTGGTTTTGATTACTACGTACGCTACACCGAAGGCATGCTGACCAAAGGAAAATCCCTTCCCAGTGTATTAGGTACCAGCGAACCGAAAGAAAACGCTGCTGACCTGAAAACCCGTGGTTGGGAACTTTCATTGGCATGGAGAGACCAGTTCAACTTAGCAGATTCACCCTTCAGCTATGGCGTACGTTTCATCATCTCGGACAGCCGCTCATTCATCACCAAGTTCGATAACTACGTTTGGGACACGGACAAGAACGGTAACAAAATTCGTACCTCCATTTGGACAAACGACAATCATTATGTAGGTAAAGAATTGGGTGAAATCTGGGGATTAACTACTGAAGGATTCTTCCAGAACGAAGAAGAACTTGCTAACCATGCTGACCAGACCAAAGTAGGTGAAGATGATATGGGCTACAAGTTCTACGTAGGTGACCTGAAGTTCAAAGATATCAACGGTGACAAAGAAATCAGTAACGGCAAAGGAACTCTCGCCGATCCGGGCGACTTCAAAAAAATCGGTAACAGTTCCATACGCCTCCCCTATAGCATTGACATGGATGCCAATTGGAAAGGATTTGACCTACGCATCTTCTTGCAAGGCGTAGGCAAAAGAGACTGGTACGCTGGTGGCGGTAACCACTATTTCTGGGGTATTTATGCCCAACCTTGGACTAACGTACAGAAAGGTAACCTCGATCACTGGACACCCGAAAACCGCAATGCCTACTTCCCTCGTGTGAAGCCTTATATTGCAGAAAGTACCGGTTCCGAGCTTGCTTGCCCTCAGACCAAATACCTACAAGACGCTTCCTACCTACGTCTGAAGAATGTAACCTTTGGCTACACACTACCCAAAACATGGACTAGCAAAGTAGGTATCGAACGCGTACGCTTCTACTTCAGCGGTGAAAACCTGTGCGAGTTACAACATCTGAAAGCCAACCTCGACCCGGAAGCCTTGGATTCAAGCAGCAAAACCTACCCGTTGCAGCGTTCCTTCACATTTGGTGTTAACTTGAATTTCTAAATCTGTAAACAATAACAATATGAAAACATTAAAATATATTCTTTCAGCGAGCATTAGCCTGGTATTTCTCACAGCCTGCAACGACAGCTTTCTGGAAAAGTATCCGGAAACCGAACTGAATGAAGAAGCCTTCTTCCAAACTCCGGAAGACATGGCAATCTACCTGAACAACTCCTATAAAGATTTGCCATACGGATCGGACGACCTCTATTCCGACAATATCGGTGGTTATACAGCAAGCCACGAAGTATACAGTATGCTGCATGGAACCATCAACGAAAATACCGTAGGCGGCTGGAGTAAAGACGAAGATAAAGACTGGTACAACTTGCGCAAAGCCAATGTATTGCTAGTAAATGCACATAAGGTGAAAGGTGAACAGACAGATATCGACCACTACATCGGCGTAGCACGTTTCTTTCGTGCCAATTTCTATTTCAAAATGCTAAAAAGATACGGTGCCGCTCCTTGGTACGATCATCCATTGAGTACAAATGATCCTGATCTATACAAAGGAATGGACAGTCGCGAACTGATAGCCGATAAAATCATGGAAGACTTGGAATTTGCAGCCAAGAACATCAAAGCCATTGAAAGCCGTACCTACATTAACAAATGGGCAGCCTACAGCCTGCTGGCACGATTTGCTTTGCATGAAGGCACCTTCCGTAAGTACCATACAGAACTGAATTTGACAAATACCGCCAATAATTTTCTCGAAAAAGCCGTATGGGCAACCGGAGAAATCATGAAAGCCGGATTTGAAATCACCGGAAAAGGAGCAGAAGGTTATCGAGCCCTCTTCACAGGTGACCTGAAAGGTAACAAGGAAATCATCCTCTATGCCGACTACGACCGCACATTAGGACGCGGTAGTAACACCCCCTCAGTTGTAGATTGGATGTGGCACCTAAGCCGCAGTTTAGCAGACAGTTACCTCAAGCTAAACGGTTCCCCCGCCACCTCCGACCCTAATTACGCGACAAAGACCTACAATGAAATGTTTGACGATAGAGACCCTCGTATGGCAGAAACTATCATGCCGGCAGGATTCATCAAAGCCAATGAATCACTGCCTACCGTAGCCAAACTGGATTACGGATACTTGCCTCAGTTGAAATATTACCCTCGTACAGCGGAACTGAACAGTGGATATGATGCAGGCTACAATGACATCGTTATTTTCAGATATGCAGAAACACTACTCATTAACGCGGAAGCAAAAGCAGAACTGGGTACAATCAAACAGGAAGACTTGAATGCAACAGTCAACCTATTGAGAAAGCGTGTAGGCATGCCAGATTTAAAATTCGATGTAGCCACTGACCCAAAACTCACAGTCCAATATCCTGCCGTAACCGGTACACTGGCCAATGTAATTCTAGAAATACGCCGCGAACGCCGTGTAGAACTGGCCTGCGAAGGTCTTCGTTATGATGATTTGATGAGATGGAAAGCCGGCAAATTGCTCGAAGGTCCTGCCGAAGGTGTGTATATTCCTGCATTCGGAGCTTACGACGTCACTGGTGATGGTGAGAACGACATTGCCATACTAGAATCTCCCGACAAAACAGCCGGACTAACCGAAGATGAACTGTCAAAATTGCAAAAGACTTATTACCTGGTAGATAAAGACGGCAAAAAGGGAAACATCTATCTGAGTGAAGGTAACAAAGGAAACATCCGTTTCACAATTGACCAAGGCAATCCACCCAGATTCGATGAAACAAAGTATTACTATTTTCCTATTCCGTTCAGCGAAATACAGCTTAACCCGAATTTGGAACAACCTTCGGGCTGGCGATAAGTAATTCTCCACAATTTTCAAATTATAGGCACAGATTGCATAGATTTCAGTTCTTTCATTTTATCAGAGCTGTAAAATCTATGAAATCTGTGCCTGAATTTTGAAGATTATCATGTATCTTTTTTAACTTTAACGATGTGTAACATAGTGCTAAAAATGCCTAAACCTCAAAGAAGAACAATAGCAGAGATATGTTTTCCCCTTGAATGTCTATTAGACGGATTCTTCTCTCGAAATATAACATTGTGCAGATAAAAGAAATATTCAAATATACTCCGGCTTTCTCATTTTATTTCTTATAAGTAAAGTACTATTTTGTCAATTATTAAAGATATAGTACAAAATCAAGGTAACATAAGAAGAATACCGGAGATTTCAACATAGTATCAGAATGAGCTAAAATAATATTTGTTTCCTTGCTTCTTTCCCCCTACCTTTGCAGCAAAGAAGATACAATATATAAATCGATTCAAAATAATAATATGAAATTACACACTACCGACCTTCTTATCATATGCGCCTATCTTATCGCTATGATTGTCATCGGTCTCATTCTTAAAAAACGGGCAGCCCAGAATATGGACTCCTACTTCTTAGGTGGAAAATCATTGCCTTTCTATATGTTGGGATTATCCAACGCCTCCGGAATGTTCGATATTACGGGCACAATGCTAATGGTATCCTGGGCATTCGCTTATGGATTCAAAAGTCTTTGGATTCCCTGGTTATGGCCGGTGTTCAACCAGATATTCCTAATGGTTTACTTATCCGTGTGGCTGCGCCGTTCGAACGTTCTCACCGGTGCCGAATGGATTAAAACCCGTTTCGGAAAAGGGAAAGGTTCTACTCTTTCACATACGATTGTTATCGTATTCGCATTACTTAGCGTACTCGGTTTTTTAAGTTACGGGTTCATAGGTATTGGTAAATTTATGGAGATATTCATCCCTTGGGAAGTAGTATCTCCATTTATTCCTTTCAATGTTCCTGCAGAATATGTTCCTCATGTATATGGTATTTTCTTTACTACCATCGCCACATTCTATGTGATGCTCGGCGGAATGCTGAGTATCGTATGGACAGATGTCGTTCAGTTTCTGATAATGACCGTGGCAGGCATCGTTATTGTCGTCATTGGTATGCAGATGGTGGCACCGGACATGATTCACTCATTTGTTCCTGCCGGCTGGGATTCGCCCTTCTTCGGCTGGACACTTGATATCGACTGGAGCAGCCGGATGAATCTCCTTACCGAGCGAATGGCCAACGAGCCTTACAGTCTGATAAGCATATTTGTTATGATGGCGTTGCTGAAAGGAATCTTTATGAGCATGGCAGGTCCCGCTCCTAACTATGATATGCAGAAGATTCTGTCCTGCAAGTCTCCGAAAGAAGCGGCAATGATGAGTGGTTCTGTATCTGTGGTGTTATTAATCCCCCGCTACCTGATGATTATGGGATTCGCATTGCTGGCTATTTACTTCTTCAAGGAAGACGGCGGAATGACACAAATGGAAGTTACACGAACGGACTTTGAGACGATTCTTCCTCACTTGATTACCCGTTATGTACCTTCCGGATTAGCCGGTCTGTTATTGGCGGGACTACTGGCAGCGTTCATGTCTACTTTCGCTTCAACGGTGAATGCGGCTCCTGCATATATCGTGAATGACATTTATCTGAAATACATCAACCCGAAAGCGAGTGTAAAAACGCAGATACGCAGCAGTTATGTGATTTCTGTTGCAGTGGTAGTGGTCAGCACCGTTATCGGATTCTTTCTGAAAGATATTAATGAAATCTTCCAATGGATTGTAGGTGCACTCTTTGGTGGATACATCGCAGCCAACGTACTCAAATGGCATTGGTGGCGTTTCAATGGTGAAGGCTATTTCTGGGGAATGACTGCCGGAGTAATAGCGGCAATCGTCATGAAATTCACTGTTCCCGACGCATGGGTATTGTATTTCTTCCCCGTTCTGTTCGGGGTTTCCCTGATAGGATGTATCGCCGGAACGTATAGCGCACCTCCGACTGACGAAGAGACACTGATCAACTTCTACACCCGTGTCCGCCCATGGGGCTGGTGGAAACCGGTAGAAGAAAAAGCATTGGCGCGTTATCCTCATATCCAGCCGAACAGGAACTTCAAAAGGGATGCTTTCAACGTAGCAATCGGTATCATCTGGCAATGTGCGCTTACTATCATTCCGATGTATCTCGTTGTCCGTGAGCAACTGGGGCTCTGGAGCTCTATCGCTTTGCTTTTAGTCACCACACTTATACTAAGGAAGACTTGGTACAAACCTTTGTGCAAAGAAGAAGCACGTTACAATGAAGAAATGAAACAAGTGAAATAAAAAGAAATAATTAGCTTAACACACTAAAAACCGGAGGACTGACCATGAAAAGATTATCTGTTATCCTAGTATCATTTTTACTATATCTGCCACTAAGCGCTCAATTTAAAGGAACAGTCTATGTCGACACCGACCAATCAGGACTATTTAATAAAGGTGATAAACCGCTGGCGGGAGTTATGGTAACAGACGGCTTGAACGTAGTAAAAACAGATAAGAAAGGTCGGTTCTCTTTACCCGGATTCGATAAAACAAGATTTATCAGCATTACAACTCCCGCCGGATTTGAAACGGAGCAATTCTATCTTTCCACCAAAGAGAATAGAAAAAGCTACGACTTTATCTTAACTGAAAGTGAACGGACAAAAGCCAGGGAACATTCTTTCGTTCAAATCACCGATACCGAAGTGACCGGTGGAATGGGACGTTGGGTAACTGACCTTCAGCAATATGTAAAGAATGAAAAGCCCGCTTTCCTGATTCATACCGGAGACATCTGTTACGAACCGGGGCTGACAATGCATAACCAAATAGTGAACGCACAGACAATGGATTGCCCCGTTTACTACTGCATCGGCAATCACGACTTAGTGAAAGGTAGCTATGGCGAAGAGCTTTATGAATCTCTCTATGGTCCGACGTGGTACTCATTTGATATGGGTAACGTTCATTATGTAGTCACCCCAATCGACCACGGAGACCACCCGACTAATTATACTCAAAAAGATGTATACAACTGGCTGAAGAATGACCTTGCCATGATGAAGAAAGAACAGGCATTGATCCTCTTCAACCATGACCTGTTTACCGCAAGTGACACATTCGTATTCAAAGCCGATAAAGAGCATACACTTGACCTACGTGCTTTCAATACAAAAGCCCAAATCTACGGACACATGCACTACAACTATGTCCGCAATCAAAACGGAATCTATACAATCTGTACCGGTACATTGGATAAAGGCGGTATCGACCATTCTCCTTCTTCTTTCAGAGAAATAAAAGTAGACGGCAATGACAATATCACAACGCAACTACGGTATACCTTCATCGAGCCGCAGATTGCCATAGTCTCCCCGATGAACAATCAAATTTCCGCAGCTACCGGAGACCGGCTTCCTGTTTCTGTCAATACCTATCATGCACAGGCTAAAACATCACACGTCTCCTACATCCTAAGCGATATAGAGAATAATCAGGAGATAGCCAAAGGCAACCTTATCTCCCTCACCGACTGGAACTGGAGCAGAGACATTCAAATGCCTGCGAATGAAAACGGAAGAAAGCTACAACTCACAGTAACTTCATTCTTTAATGACGGCAAGAAAGCAACCGCCACCAGCCGATTCACTTATCAAAAAGACTTCAAGCCGGCTACAATCCCGGGCGAGGACTGGAATACCCTGCTTCAAAATGCCGCACACTCCGGAGGAATCAATAATTCTCAAATCAAGCTCCCCCTGCAACTGCAATGGACAGCCAACACAGGCAGCAACATCTTCATGGCTTCCCCTATTATCGCCGGACAGAAAGTATTTATCGCTACCACCGATGACAATATACCACTGAACACATTTGTCTGTGCATTCGATTTCAATTCCGGCAAACTGTTATGGAAATTCCGCACGGCAAACTCGGTGAAGAACACAATCGCCTATGAAAACGGAATTGTAATAGCACAGGACGCTGCCTGCAATCTGTACGCTTTGGATGCAGAATCCGGAAAATTACTCTGGAAACAATATATCAAACTGAACAGCTATCCTTACTTAACGGAAGGAATAACAATAGATAAAGGAGTAGTCTACGCCGGAATTGGTGCCGGACTATCCGCCTATGACTTAAAGACAGGACAAACAATATGGATTAACAAGGACTGGAGACAACGGGAAGGTGCTACTACAACGCTAACTGTTGCCGGAAATGTATTAGTCAGCGGAACTCAATGGGGAGGATTATACGGTAACGACATTCACACCGGAAAACAACTCTGGAAACTCTCCGATAACGGACTTCGTAACCGGGGAGCCTCTCCGGTCTATAAAGACGGGAAATTATGGATCATCTCCTCCAAAAGCTTCTTCGTCATAGAACCACAAACCGGAAAAGTACTCCAACAGAAAGAATTGTCAGCCAACCTAGACGTAACATCCACACCACTTATTACCGAACAGGAAATTATCTTCGGTACTGCCGACCGCGGAGTTTTCGCACTGGACAAAGCTACGCTTTTCAATAAATGGAGAGCAGAGACTTTGCCTTCGCTGGTATACACAGCTCCTTATTCTACCACTCCGCAAGCCGGAGTAGAAACAAGCCCAGTGGCATCACAAGGAGTTATTTACATCGGAGCTTCCGATGGTTATCTATATGCTATCGACCGGACAACGGGAATTATAAAAGACAAATATAATCTCGGAGCACCGATATTCTCAACCGTAGCCGTATCAGGAAACCAGATGATTGTCTGTGACTTTGCAGGAAATGTTTATTGCTTTATATCAAAATAAACTTATTCCTCATTATCGTAATGTATAAACCCAATCGGTCGTCGATGCTTTGATTTCAGAGATTCCGTTTTTTCTTTATCGGCCAATTCTGATAAAGCCAGATAAATACTATCCAATTCCTTCCGGGTATCTTCACTGAGGTCGTTTATGGCTTCCAAAGTCTCCTCGCCGATTTGGTTAATCATTGCGAATGCTTTACTTCCTTGACTTTCCAGTTCTTGTATGCGCTGTCTCAGTTCGTCTATTTCTTGATTCTTGGTATCACTGGCCAAGACATATTGACGAATACTGACAAAGGCACGCATAATATTAATATTGACCTTAATAGCAACTGTTGAATGCAGAACGCTTGAAAGCATGGCTACCCCCTGTTCCGTAAACGCAAATGGAGTGTAAGCACTAAAATTATATTGGGGTATCCCAATTTGGGATACCCTACTGGACAACAAGCAGTTAGCCTCTTCATTTGTCAATTCAAACATGAAATCATCTGGAAAACGTTCCATATTACGTCTCACAGCACGCTTCAATAACCGTGTTTCTGTTCCATAGAGTTCCGCCAAATCAAAATCAAGCATTACCTTCTGTCCCCGAATCTCATATATCTTATTCTGAATAATTTGTAGTTCCATGATATGTGTTATAGTATTTCGAACAAAGGTAGTCCTAAATTCAGTTTAAACAACTACTAATTGCTTTTTATTTTCCAAAACCAACTTACCTCTCACACAGTTTTTGCCACCCTCTGCGTTGTACTTTGAAGATTATCACGTATCTTTGCTTCCTCAATCATAAATACGAGATATGGCTATTACAATCAAGAAAGTCTCTACAAAGAGAGAACTTAAGAAGTTTATTCGCTTTAATTACAGGATGTATAAGGGCAATCCATATTCCGTGCCCGACCTTTACGATGACATGCTCAACACATTCAACAAAAAGAAGAATGCGGCATTCGAGTTCTGTGAAGCAGATTACTTCCTGGCATACCGGGACGACAAAATCGTAGGTCGTGTGGCCGCTATCATCAATAACCGCGCCAACGAAAAGTGGGAATGCAAGAACGTCCGTTTCGGATGGATAGATTTCATTGATGACCCCGAAGTATCATCCGCACTCATCAAGACCGTCGAAGACTGGGGAAAAGAGCGCGGCATGACTCACATCACAGGTCCTCTGGGATTCACCGATTTCGATGCGGAAGGAATGCTGATCGAAGGATTCGACCAGCTCAGCACAATGGCTACTATCTACAACCACCCGTATTACCCCGTACACATGGAGAGACTCGGTTTCGAGAAAGACGCCGACTGGGTGGAATACAAAATCTACATCCCCGATGCCATCCCCGACAAGCACAAGCGTATCTCCGAACTGATTCAACGAAAATACAACCTGAAGATAAAGAAATACACCTCCGGAAGAAAAATAGCCAAAGACTACGGACAGGAAATCTTCGAACTGATGAACGAAGCATACAGCCCGCTCTACGGCTACTCCCCGCTGACGCAACGGCAAATCAACCAGTACGTAAAGATGTATCTCCCGATTCTCGACTTACGGATGGTTACCCTCATTACCGACGCCGACGACAAGCTGGTATGCGTAGGCATCTCCATGCCGTCTCTTGCCGAGGCCCTGCAAAAGTCACACGGCCGTCTGCTCCCTCTAGGATGGTTCTATCTGCTGAAAGCACTATTCATGAAACGCCGTGCCAAAATGCTTGACCTGCTGCTTGTAGCAGTCAAACCGGAGTACCAGAATAAAGGTGTTAACGCTTTGTTATTTTCCGATTTAATTCCGGTTTATCAAAAATTAGGTTTTATCTTTGCGGAAAGCAACCCCGAACTGGAACTGAACGGAAAAGTCCAGGCACAATGGGATTACTTTGAGACTAAGCAACATAAGCGCCGCCGTGCGTTCACCAAAGAGATTAAATAACAGCTATGGAAGAGAACGAATTGATATCTGTAGACAACAACAATGCAGTAGAGTACACTGACGACAACATCCGCCACCTGAGCGACATGGAACATGTGCGCACACGCCCCGGTATGTATATCGGTAGGCTGGGCGACGGTGCACATGCCGAAGACGGAATCTATGTCCTCCTGAAAGAAGTGATTGACAACAGTATTGACGAGTTCAAGATGCAAGCCGGTAAGAAAATCGAGATTACCGTTGAAGAAAACCTTCGTGTCAGTGTGCGTGACTACGGACGAGGCATTCCGCAAGGAAAGCTGATTGAAGCCGTCAGTATGCTGAATACGGGTGGTAAGTACGACAGTAAGGCATTTAAGAAAAGCGTCGGGTTGAACGGTGTCGGTGTGAAAGCCGTCAACGCACTGAGCTCCCGTTTCGAGGTACGCAGTTACCGCGACGGGAAAGTCCGCATCGCCACTTTCTCCAAAGGTACCCTGCTGACTGATGAAACGCAGACCACCGAAGAAGACAACGGAACTTATATCTTCTTCGAACCGGACAATACATTATTCCTGAATTATTGTTTCAAGCCCGAATTTATCGAGACCATGCTACGTAACTATACGTACCTCAACACAGGGCTTGCCATTATCTATAACGGTCACCGCATCCTGTCACGTAACGGTCTTGTAGACCTGCTGAATGACAACATGACGGCAACCGGCCTCTACCCTATCATCCACCTGAAAGGAGAAGACATCGAAATAGCCTTCACCCACACCGGACAATACGGAGAAGAATATTACTCCTTCGTCAACGGTCAGCACACCACCCAGGGAGGTACTCACCAGAGTGCTTTCAAGGAACATATCGCCCGTACTATCAAAGAGTTCTTCAACAAGAACATGGATTATACGGACATCCGCAACGGACTCGTTGCCGCCATTGCCGTCAACGTGGAGGAACCGATCTTCGAGAGCCAGACCAAGACAAAGCTGGGTTCTACCAACATGGCGCCCGGCGGCATGACCGTCAATAAATACGTAGGCGACTTCATCAAACTGGAAGTGGACAACTTCCTCCACAAGAATGCGGACGTAGCCGAAGCCATCCAGCAAAAGATACAGGAATCGGAAAAGGAACGCAAAGCCATTGCAGGCGTAACGAAACTGGCCCGCGAACGTGCCAAGAAAGCTAACCTGCATAACCGCAAACTGCGTGACTGCCGTATCCACCTCAACGACCCGAAAGGAAAAGGGCTGGAAGAAGATTCCTGCATCTTCATCACCGAGGGAGACTCTGCAAGCGGTTCCATCACCAAGAGCCGTGATGTCAACACACAAGCGGTATTCAGCCTCCGTGGTAAACCGTTGAATTCTTTCGGGCTGACAAAGAAAGTGGTGTACGAGAACGAAGAATTCAACCTGCTCCAGGCAGCCCTGAATATAGAAGACGGAATCGAAGGACTGCGTTACAACAAAGTGATTGTAGCAACTGATGCCGATGTGGACGGTATGCACATCCGCCTGTTGCTGATTACCTTCTTCCTGCAATTCTTCCCCGACCTTATCAAGAAGGGACACGTATACATCTTGCAGACTCCTCTGTTCCGTGTACGCAACAAGAAAAAGACGCTCTATTGTTACAGCGAGGAGGAACGCGTCAATGCTATCAATGAACTAAGCCCGAACCCGGAAATCACCCGATTCAAAGGATTGGGAGAGATCTCACCGGACGAGTTCAAGCACTTTATCGGCAAGGATATGCGCCTGGAACAAGTGACATTGCGCAAAACGGACGCAGTAAAAGAACTACTGGAATTCTACATGGGCAAAAACACCATGGAACGACAGAACTTTATTATAGACAACTTGGTTATTGAAGAAGACTTGGCATCATGAGAAAAGCAATATTCCCGGGTACATTCGACCCTTTCACCATCGGACATTATTCGGTAGTGGAACGTGCACTCACCTTTATGGACGAAATCGTGATAGGAATCGGTATCAACGAAAACAAGAATACGTATTTCCCTATCGACAAAAGAGAGGAAATGATTCGGGAACTCTACAAGGACGACCCTCGTATCCGGGTAATGTCATACGATTGTCTGACAATTGACTTCGCACAGGAAGTAGGAGCAAAGTTTATTGTCCGCGGTATCCGCACCGTAAAAGACTTCGAATACGAAGAAACGATTGCAGACATCAACCGCAAACTGGCTGGTATCGAAACCATTCTGCTTTTCACGGAGCCGGAACTGACTTGTGTCAGCTCTACTATTGTACGCGAGCTATTGACCTTTAATAAAGACATCAGCCAGTTTATTCCGAAAGGGATGAAGATCAGTTGAGAAGAATAGAACCTAAAATAACAAGATTATGAATAAGATTACAATATACGTTCTCCTGGCTTGCCTATGGACAGTATCAGCCGTACAGGCACAGAGTTTCGGCTCGCCCGCCATGCGCAAGCTGCAAATGGCAGAGTTTGCAATCTCCAACTTTTATGTAGATAAAGTAGACGAAGACAAGCTGGTAGAAGAAGCTATCATTAAAATGCTGGCCCAACTCGACCCGCACTCCACCTACTCGGACGCCGAAGAAGTGAAGAAGATGAACGAACCGCTTCAAGGTAATTTCGAAGGCATCGGCGTACAATTCCAGATGATTGAAGATACGCTGTTGGTGGTGCAACCTGTCAGCAACGGTCCTTCCGAGAAAATAGGAATCCTTGCAGGCGACCGTATCATCGCCGTCAACGACAGCGCCATTGCAGGTGTAAAGATGAGTACGGAAGAAATCATGAAGCGTCTTCGCGGTCCGAAAGGCTCGAAAGTAAATCTGAAAATTGTCCGTCGCGGCGTCCAAGACCCGTTGGTGTTCACCGTAAAAAGAGACAAGATACCTATCCTCAGCCTTGACGCGTCCTATATGATTCAGCCGAAGACAGGCTATATCCGCATCAACCGCTTCGGGGCAACGACTGCCGAAGAATTCAAGAAAGCAATGAAAGAACTTCAGAAGCAAGGAATGAAGGATATGATTCTCGACTTGCAAGGCAACGGAGGAGGCTACCTCAATGCAGCTATCGACCTTGCCAACGAATTTTTGGGTCAAAAGGAATTAATCGTCTACACCGAAGGACGGACTGCCAAACGCAGTGACTTCTACGCCAAAGGTAACGGCGAGTTCCGTAACGGCCGCCTCATCGTATTGGTAGACGAATATACAGCTTCCGCCAGTGAGATTGTCAGCGGCGCAGTGCAGGATTGGGACAGAGGTATCATCGTAGGCCGCCGTTCTTTTGGCAAAGGACTGGTTCAACGCCCGATCGACTTGCCCGACGGCTCAATGATCCGCCTGACGATCGCCCGTTATTATACTCCCGCCGGCCGCTGCATCCAAAAGCCTTACGACAGCTCGACAGATTACAATAAAGACCTGATAGAGCGCTTCAACCACGGTGAACTGATGAATGCCGACAGCATTCACTTCCCCGACTCATTGAAAGTACAGACCAAGAAACTCGGCCGTACCGTTTACGGTGGAGGCGGTATCATGCCGGATTATTTCGTGCCGATTGACACCACTCTTTACACGGATTATCACCGCAACCTGGTAGCCAAAGGCGCCGTTATCAAATTCACCATGAAGTTTATCGAAGGACACCGAAAGGAACTGGCCAACAAGTACAAGAAGTTCGAATCGTTTAATGAGAAGTTCATCATAGACGATGATATGCTGGCAACCTTGCGTGAAATGGGTGAGAAAGAAGGCGTGAAGTTCAATGAAGAGCAGTATCAGAAATCGCTCCCGCTCATCAAGACGCAACTCAAAGCCTTGATCGCCCGCGACCTTTGGGATATGAACGAATATTTCCGGGTGATGAATACGACGAACGAAAGCGTACAGAAGGCGTTGGAGATTCTCAATTCGGAGGAATATCAGAAGAAACTGAGAGCAAATTAATCCTTATCTCTCCCGATAGAAAACACACATTTCTCTTTCACCTATCACCGTCGGTAATCAAACGCTTTATTCATCGAGGTTTCCGGCGGTGACAGGTTGTTTCTTAACCTATCACCACATCTATCACCTATCACCGCCGGATTACGCTTCGCAATATAGTTCGGTCCCTTTCCAAGCATACACAGTCATCATGACAAGGTGAACAAGTTCCTTAAACAAGCAGGAATACTTTGCTTTTCTCCCTTATATAGTTTATCTTTGCTACCGATATAGTCTACTCACCACAGCCGTGACGAATTCCTGCCACGGCCATGACGAGAAGCTACCACAGCCGTGGCAAGTAGTTACCACGGCTGTGACAAATGAACGATCAAGGCACCGGAACACAACTATCCTTATGCCTTAATCAAAGAATAAAGGCAGGACAACTTATATAAAGCCGCTTGATAACAAACAAACAACAGCTATATAACACAATCCCCTCTAAGTCCCAAAGATTATTAACCCGGTTTGCAACGACAAAATACGATGTCCTTACAAATAAAATAAATAGAAAATAATGGCAATACAATTTGAATTGTACAAAACTCCCCGTCCCAAGGACGAGGCAGACAAAGAGACATACCACGCACGTGTGGTCAACTTCCAGCATATCGACACGGATTATCTGGCCAGACAAATCCAAACGGCAACTTCACTGACCGAGGGAGACGTAAAATCTGTCCTCGAATCTCTAAGCCACTTTATGGGGGAGCGGCTCCGGGAAGGGGAAAGCGTCCATTTGGATGGTATCGGTTACTTTCAGATAAAGCTGAACAGTCAGGAACCAATCACTTCGCCCAAACTAAAGGCAAACCAAATCAAACTCAAAGCCAACATCAGTTTCAAGGCGGATATCAAACTTAAAAAGTCGGTAAGCGTCGTACATCTGGAACGAAGCAAAGTGAAACGGCATTCAGCCTCCCGCACGAACGAAGAGGTTGACAAGCTCCTGACAAATTACTTCAGCAACAACTCGATATTGACGCGCCCCGACTTTCAAGGGCTGTGTAACTTTACCGCTACCACTGCCGCCCGGCACATCAGACGGCTGAAAGAGGAAAAGAAATTGCAGAATATCAATACGTATTATAATCCGATCTATGCGCCGATGCCGGGGTATTATGGCAGGGCGAAGCTATGAGAAATACGATCAGAATAGTAAAAAGAACTTGCCTAAAGACAGAAAGTAGTAAAATATTCTCTATCTTTAGGCGTACAATAAAAAAATAGATGTAAGCACAAACTTATATTTGAAGAAATGCAACACCTATATATCTATGAATAAACTAATACTAACCGGCCTGCTGGCAGCCGGAGCAATGACACACATTCAAGGTGCTCAATTTGCCGGACAAGAAAACCAACAACAAGACCCGAAGGATAAAAGCCGGCGGCCCAATATCCTTTTTATCCTGAGCGACGACCATACCTCACAGGCATGGGGAATCTATGGCGGAGTTCTGGCAGATTATGCTTATAACAGCAATATCCGCCGGCTGGCAAACGAAGGTGTAGTGCTCGACAACTGCTTCTGCACCAACTCTATCTCCGCCCCCAGCCGCGCCAGTATCCTCACCGGACTTTACAGTCACCGGAACGGGCTTTATACGTTAGCCGATTCGTTGGATACTTCAATTCCCACACTGGCAACCGTCCTGCAAGCCAACGGCTACAATACCGGACTTGTCGGTAAATGGCATATCAAATCGCAACCGCAAGGGTTCGACTATTATTCCATTTTCTACGACCAGGGAGAATACCGCGACCCTACTTTCATCGAAAGCAGCGACCCATGGCCGGGCAACCGTCCGTTCGGCGAGCGCGTGCCCGGTTTCTCCACCGACCTCGTCGCAGAAAAAGCGATCAACTGGATCAAGCAGCAGGACAGCAACCAGCCTTTCCTGATGTGCTGCCATTTCAAAGCCACCCACGAGCCATACGACTACCCGACACGCATGGAACACCTTTATGACGGAGTCACCTTCCCCGAACCGGAGAACTTCCTCGACTGGGGACCGGAAACGAACGGGCGTTCTTTCCAAGGGCAAACGCTCGAAGAACTGGGACATCGCTGGCGAGTTGCTTCCAAAGACCCGGACAAGTGGTGGTGCCGCTATCCCGGACTACCTTTCAACACCGACGGAATGCAACGGACCACCGCCCGGCGTGCAATTTATCAAAAACTGATCCGCGACTATCTGCGTTGCGGAGCCACCATAGACGACAACATCGGCAAACTCCTCAAAACACTGGACGAAATGGGTATTGCCGACAACACCATCGTTGTTTATGTCTCCGACCAAGGTTACTTCCTCGGCGAACACGGCTTCTTCGACAAACGAATGTTTTATGAAGAAGCCGCCCGTATGCCCTTCGTCATTCGTTATCCGAAAAAAATCCCCGCCGGGAAACGCCTGAAAGACCTGATACTCAACATCGACTTTGCACCGACACTGGCCGAATTTGCCGGAGTGAAAATGGAGAATGTACAAGGACACAGCTTCACCGGCAATCTCGAAGGAAAAACTCCGGCAGACTGGCGGAAAGAAATCTATTACCGTTACTGGACGAATCACGCTATCCGCCCGGCACATTTCGCTATCCGTTCCGAGCGCTACAAACTCATATTCTATTACGCAAAGAATCTGGACATGACCGATACGGAAAACTTTGATTTCACTCCTGCATGGGATTTCTATGATTTAGAAGAAGACCCGCACGAGAATCATAATTTGTATAACGATCCGAAATACGCTCCTATCATCAGACAGATGAAAAAAGATTTATTGAATCTTCGCAAGGAAGTAGGTGACACCGACGAGAAATATCCGGAGATGCAGGAATTACTGGAGAAGTACTATAAATAAGATTTCACTACGGAGGACACAGAGTTTTTATAACGGTGCTGTCAACTTTCTGCTCAAACATAAATGAAAGAAAAAGTTCCGTTTTCCGCAAAAAAACTTATCTTTGTTCCCGGAAGATAATAATTCACGCATAAAACTCATGCCAAAAGATTCATTTTGCATACAATACACCAACTGCACAGGATGTCCCAATGTCAACGAGAACATCCTTGTGTATAGAAACCTACCCAAAGGAGCGCATATCCCGAAGGATAAGTGCACGCAAAACTGTATGCTTTTCATGATAAAAGGCGAATTACTTATCAACAGTGAAGAATATCCCGGAAATATCCTGCGCGAAAAGCAATTTATCCTGCAAGCTATCGGCTCGAAAATAGAGTTGCTTGCCCTCACGGACGTTGAATACATCGTCTACTGGTTTAATGAGTTACCCCTGCTTTGCGAAGAACGTTACCGTGAAATAACGGAACAGGCAGAAGCACCGCTGACCTACACTCCGCTGATCATGAGTGAAAGGCTTCATCATCTCATCACCAGTATGCCCGAATTTCTCGGTGAAGAATCACCTTGCAGCAAGTTCATCGAACTGAAATGCAAAGAGTTGGCTTTCCTCATCACCAATTATTATCCGACGCCTCAATTAAGTTCATTCTTCTATCCGATCAGTACGTACACAAAAAGTTTCCATTATTTTGTAATGCAAAACTACAACACGGTGAAGAACGTAGAAGAATTTGCGCATTTGGGAGGTTATACCACCACTACTTTCCGCCGGCTTTTTAAAAACCTCTACGGCATACCTGTATACGAATGGATACTGGAGAAAAAGCGGGAAGGCATTCTGGAAGATCTCCAGCGTACCAATATGCGAATTACAGAGATTTGTAACCGCTACGGTTTCGACTCTCTATCCCACTTCGCACACTTTTGCAAAGACTCTTTCGGCGACACTCCCCGAGCGCTGCGAAAGAAGGCGGCCAACGGTGAAAAAATCGGAAAGGTTGCCGATTAAGGAATAATTTCTTTAATTCCTTGCTCAATCAATCTATTTCCCCTATTTTTGCAGTCCGTAAGAGGTGTAAAACGTCGAAATTTTAGTTCTAACAATTAAATAATTTAAAATCAATCATTTATGTGGTTAAGTAATTCATCTGTAGGAAGGAAAGTGGTGATGAGCGTTACCGGTATCGCCCTTGTCCTGTTTCTAACATTTCACATGGCGATGAACTTAGTTGCAATCATCTCGGCTGATGGTTACAACATGATTTGTGAGTTTTTGGGAGCAAACTGGTATGCGCTGGTAGCTACCGCAGCACTGGCTGCTCTTTTCATTATTCACATCATCTACGCGTTCTGGCTGACAATGCAGAATCGCACAGCGCGCGGTAGCGAACGCTATGCAGTAGTCGACAAACCGAAAACTGTAGAGTGGGCTTCTCAAAACATGTTGGTGTTAGGCATTATCGTTATCGTAGGCCTCGGTTTGCACCTCTTCAACTTCTGGGCAAAAATGCAGTTGCCGGAACTGATGCACAACATGGGTATGCATGCCGACACACTGACGTTGGCTTATGCCGCAAACGGTGCTTATCACATCCAGCAGACTTTCTCTTGCCCGATTTACGTGGTTCTTTACCTCGTTTGGCTGTTTGCTCTGTGGTTCCACCTTACTCACGGTTTCTGGAGCTCTATGCAATCACTGGGGTGGAACAACAAAGTATGGATCAACCGTTGGAAATGTATTTCTAACATCTATTCAACGATTGTAGTACTCGGTTTCGCACTCGTAGTAGTGGTATTCTTCGCGAAATCACTGATTTGTGGCGGTGCTTGCTAAATAGTAAATTGTAAATGATTAAATTGTAAATAATA
>ERZ791744.509-NODE-509-length-37431-cov-3.064025_pt1 | contig 37431 bp, 30 predicted proteins | sample MGYA00510039_ERZ791744 | MGnify/ENA primary metagenome ERZ791744 (study PRJEB30046, sample SAMN00791969) | human gut metagenome | study: EMG produced TPA metagenomics assembly of the A metagenome-wide association study of gut microbiota in type 2... | reverse complement strand
TGTTACAAGATTCAATAGCTACATATATCGGTTAATTTTTAATAGCTACTTAAAAAATAAGGTTATGAAAAAAACTCTACAGATTGCCATCGAGGCCAATGACCTTCCGCAGGTCAGAAGCCTCCTTATTGAGATGATACGACGTTCTCCCGGCAATGTGCCGGCTCTCGAAGATATTACGGAAACAATATCGTCAGTGCCAGACCTCTTCGAATCGGATGACGGAAAAACGTATGCCCCTTCTGCCCGCGATATGACCGAAACCTTAATCGATTCGTTGCAGGAAGACCTGTCCTGCAACTTCTCTTTGCCGAAATTCCGGCTCTATACCGAGACTCAGGCTTTACGGCATGCCGACCGCGATTATTACTCCGGACGTGAGATCGGCAATGCCCCTGCCGATGAATATGCGGGAAACCGCAAGAACTCCGGGATGATCCGCAGGATTGCCTATATCATCATGGCTCTTGGCGCGGCCGCCGTCATTGTCTCGCTGTGTGTCTCTCTGAAATTTCTCCTCGGCATAGGCATAGGCGTCATAATGCTTGGCTCGGCGGTAGGATACAGGGGCGTGGCAAGCTCCCGGTGATAATCCTGCAGGAACCTGTTAACAAAAAGATGTTCCGCAGCCGGGACGACATGCGGAACATCTTCTATTGTTATATAAGCCTGATGCTTATCTGCGCGTTCTCACCGGAGCACGGCGGATCTTGCGGTCTTTGCCTTTCGTCAGTTTCTTAGTCACGGATTCCATTTCATTGGCATCTATGACCGTGCCTGTATATTCGCCTGTTATGTCATTTCCTTTGTCATCCTTAAGATTGAAAACAAACTTGCGCTGACCGCCCGCGACAGTGCTCACTTCAACCGTACCCGAGGCGATGGGACCGAGTTTGGTATTATAGCCTTCGTCATCGACAAGACCGAGATCGCCATACCAGCTGAACATCATATTGCCTCCGAAATCGATTGTACCCGGTATGCCGTGATTCACTGCGAGTGTGGAGTCGACAGTGTACGTACCGTCGGCCAATATCTCGCCTTCGGAGAAGAGATCAAGCAAAATATAATCTCCCTTGTCCTGCGTGGGAGTAGTGAACATTATCATGAATTCATTGGCAGTATCGATAATGCTGTGGCCTCCATTGTAGGACACGGCCACAGTCTCCGGATCCCAATTGAGTTCGACGCCACTGTCAAGGGTAGAATAAGGACGCTTCGGTTCTTTTTCATCGTTGTCACAGTAATTGCCGATGTTTGGCGTACCATTGTATTTACCCTTTACGCTCACGCCTTCGGCAGTGGTAAAATCAAAATCAAATACTGTACCGTTGCCGCTGACCGTCATTGTGCCTCCGGTAATAAAGCCATATTTACGATGTCCTGTCGGAGAAAGATAGGTAAGATGAGAACCGGACATATAGACCTGTCCCATAAAATCCAAATATTTGCCGGGTTTATATGTGTAAGGGAGATAGGTGTATGCTATATCCTCGCGAGTCTCGACACCGTATGTCCCATCGGCTATACGCTGGCCGGGAGCCATGCAGTCTTCAGGTTTCGGCTCATATAACGTCAGGTCGAGTATGTAGCCGTCAGTAAGAGTTCCCCCCGTGATCGTGCCGACAATGAACTGTGCGGACAGGTCCGCGGCAAAAGGATAATACCAGTTGCCATAGAATCGTCCCTGCGCATGAGTGAATGTCAAGTCTACCGGATCGGTAAATGTCTCGAATTCAGATACTCCGGGAGGGAAGGGAAGTTGACCTCGATAACGCAGATCTATATTTCCCCCCATGGTAACCAACTCCATACGTATATCATAATTTCCGTTGGGCTCCTCGCGGACATCGACCGTACCGTCAATTATAACCTGCGGCGCCACCCCCTCTGATCCGGATTCGGCGCGCACCCATACGACCGAACGGTTGATATCGAAAGTAAAGTCAACCGTACTGTTGCCGACCCTATAGTAACCTGCGGGGAGTTTAGGCTCAAGCAAATCCGGCGACTCCGGACCTTTGAGAAGCAAAGCCACCTGCATGTCGCCGATCTCAAGCGGATCGCCGTTTTCATCAGGTTCAGATGTGCCCAATTCTATTACATATAGGCCGGATTTCTCTCCACTCTCTTCATAACCGGTGTTGAGCAGATGTGTAAGGGCCGTATATTCCGGAGTCTCCTGAAAAACAACGGCTTCTATCTGGTCTGCCTGAAATTGTGTGGTCTTGCCATCAAGGTCAGTCACCACAAGGTTTCTGACGGTCTGCGCTCCGGCCACCGATACGGCGGCAAGCGCTATGGCGGATATTATTGTTTTCTTCATGGTGAATCTGATTATCGGATAAATTTAAATATATTGTTGCCTGCGTTCACTACATACACTCCCTTGTCGAGCGTACTGATGTCGACCGACACTGTGCCGTTGTCACCGCAGACAGCCTTGACACAAAGCATTCCCGCGGCGTTGTAGATTGAGATTTCCGTGTCTGACGCAAGACCCGAGACATCGAGTGCTTCCCGGGTTATACCGAAAGACACACGTCCTTCATCGGACGATATATTGTCCACACCCGACAGTTCTTTTTCAAAAGTGAAATTGACTATATCGGCTATAGGATAAAGCACGTTTTCACTCGTTGTAAGAAGCTCTATCTTGAGATCGTCCCCTTCGAGCGTTGCGACGGGAACATCTGCAAACTTATATTCCACCTTTGTACCGTCGGTCTTGTTGATTATAAGCGTGTGAGTGTAGTCGACGGCCGACGCTCCGAATGCGGTTGCCCAGACCGCGGCTAAGGCTATTATCGTCTTTTTCATTGCTATCATTTTTTAATTATTCGAATACGGGTGTGCCGCTGATCTGACCGCTGAATGATACTATGGATTCGGAACCCGTCTCTTTGATCAGGCTCATCTCTATCGTATAGACATCTCCCTCCACTTCGACTTTGACCTGACTTCCCTCTTTGACATAGGCTGTAGACCGTGTTTCTATATAGCTTGTCTGTCCGATCGTTCCCGGCGTATGATCGGTCGAGAATACATACGTGCCGGCGGGAAGAGTCTGTGCTGACGCGTCCGCATAGAGATCGAGCGCCACAGTGCAGTCATAGCTGTCATCGTTGAATTTCACATAGAAATTGCCTGCGGGACGTGCATTGTCAAGATAGGACGCCTTGGTGACCGTATATCGGGTAATAGGTGAGAATTTGTTGAGTTTTCCCTGATATGTGGCTACAAGACGGCGTCCGTCGGCAAGTGTGAAATCCATCTGGAACGTATATACCTCCCCGTCTCTGCTTACATTCATCTTGCCGGCCGTCAGAGCAGTCGGGACTCCGTCTTCCGCAAGGAATGTATATGAAATGTTTGTGTCTATATAAAGGCCTCCGCTTGCACCGACCACATACTCTCCGGTTTCGAAATAATCGGTTGTGTATGATCCGTAGCAGTCAAGTGCGAGAGCTATGTTGCTGTCGGAAGAGATATTGAACGTAAGGCCGGTGTTGCCGCTGCCATAGGGATTGACATCCAGAACGTCAAACACGGTTTCCGGCACCTCGAACGCGGGTGTGCCGCTGATCTTTCCTGTATAGGTAAAGTCGCCGGTCCGGCCGTCGTTGAAGATGAGGTCCATCTTTATGGTATAGTTCTCCCCTTCCTTCTCTACTGTGACCGAACTGCCTGACTCAAGTCTGAGATTGGCATTCGGACGATACATGTCCACATAGCTTGCCGGAGAAATGGTTCCCGGACGGCGGATGTCGGAATATGTATATACACCGGGCTGCAGTTCGGTATCGGTGCTTTCTCCTGTGAATACAACCGCCATCTCATATCTCCAGTCAGCGTCATTGAATTTCACATAGAAATCTCCTGCAGGCTGGGGATTATCATTATATGATGCCTGCGACAGCGTGGCGACAAGCCATTGTGTATAATTATCGAGTTCTCCGCTATATGAACCTTTGAACCCGCTTCCGTCTTCAAGTGTCAGATCGATGGCAAACGAGAATATATGTCCGTCAAGAGTCACATCGACTGATCCTGCAGTGATATTTTTCTTCTCGCCTCCGATACTGACAGAAGAATAACCCGGATCCATCGTATAGGGATCGTTGGTGTCAGATACCGTATAAATGCCTGTTTTCAGCCATGTCGACTCGGGACGCCCGTACAGATCCGTGACGCATTGCACGCTGCCGTCCGCGTTTTCGAAGGTGAGTGTGACATTTCCGTTGCTGTAGGGCTCTACCAGAATAGATTTGAATTCAACAGTCTCGGGTCCTTGCTGGACATCCTTGAACGACAGCTCGCTCAGATAGTCGGCATTGAACTTATGGCTTGTACCATCTTTCATGATTACCGTCACGTTTTGACCCGCCGCACTGAATGCCGCGAGACCAAGAGCGAGAAGCATCGTAGAAAAGTGCTTCATGTTGTTGATGTTTTTATGGTCTCCTCCGGAGACCGGGTTATTAGATCGGTTATCTTTCGAATCACAAATATAACAATTTTTATTAAATTTGCAAAAAAAGTTATAATTTTTCATCCCGCTTCTGCAATTTAAACCGACTTAGTTACACAAAAAGATGCGCCGGACTCCCGTCGGGCGCATCTTCTGTTATTTTATATTGATCGGTGTAAAGTCTTTATTCTGCGCTCGTTAGTATCAGGTATTCACCCGGGGCAAGCTTGGCCGGTATTTTGGCGGCCGTACCTGTCATCCAGTCCGCCATACCTTTTACAGACGGTGCTTTCTTGAACGGTTTCGCAGCTTCTTTGCCGAGATTCGCAGCCACGATGACACCTCCGCGTCTGAAGGCTATTACATCGGGCGATACCGTCGCCAGACGTTCCACGGGAGCGCCGACACCGCTGCCGGCGGCAAGTTCCTTGCGGGCATGCTTGAGTGCGTTCATTTTTTTGTAAAATGCTGTCACCTCCGGATTGCCGTTCCAGTCGGGAGCCTCATCCTTGTCGAAAAACTCGAACGCACGGTTCATACCCGTCTCCTGCCCCGTATATATCAGAGGCATACCGGGCAGTGTGTACATCAGCACGGCAAATGCCTCCTGCAGATTGCCGAGGCGCTCGAACTCGGTTCCCTCCCATGAGTTGAGGTCATGATTGGTAATCATGTTCATCATGTATGAGTCGGCGGGATAAGTCGCGTTCTCCTCGTCGAGGCGTTTGAATATGTCTGTGGCATGTGCCTCGGGAAAAGTCTTTATCTTGCCGTCTTCTCCCTTGAAGGTATATTGGCCCGATGTGGCGGCTATCGCGCTGAATAGATCCTTCATCGGCCAGTTGTAATCCATATCGAACGCATGTTCCATCAGATCGGCTTTGGGAGCCTCCGCAAGCATGAAAATTTCAGGTTTGACTTTCTCAAGCTGCGGACGGTTCTCATTCCAGAAATCGGTAGGCACCTCGCCTGCCACATCGCAACGGAAACCGTCGATATCCGCTTCGCGGAGCCAGAATGCCATGGCATCGGTCATCATTTTACGCATCTCCGGATTGGAATAATCGAACTTATAGACATCTGTCCAGTCGTACGGGCCGAACATCTCACCTTTTTCATTGCGTGCGTAATACTCGGGATGATTCTTGACCATAGCGTTATCGCAGCCCGAATGGTTGGGTACCCAGTCTATAATGACTTTCATTCCGGCGTCATGCGCGGCTTTGACAAGAGCACGAAAATCGTCAATGCTGCCGAATTCAGGATTGACACCCTTATAGTCATATACTGCATAATAGCTGCCGAGTTTACCTTTGCGGTTTTCCTGTGAGATCGGATGAATAGGCATGAACCACAGAATATCGACACCGAGATCCTTCAGGCGCGGTATATGAGGCAGAATCGCCTCGAAAGTACCTTCGGGAGTGAACTGGCGTACATTCACCTCATAAATTACGGCCTGACGGCTCCAGTCGGGATGATTGACAGTAGTAGGCGCGGGAGTGTTGACCGCTTCGGAAGACGGATTGGCCGTGGAGGCTATCGCCTGACCGGCAAACAGCGACCCGCAGACTGCGGCCGCTGCCACAAAAAACTTTTTCATGATTATTGATATGTTAACTTGATATTTTGAAATCACTTACTATCATTTTAATTTGAGGCCTTACTTAAGGCATACTTACATCACAAAAATACAACAAAACATTCAATCTGCAAAACCCAGATCAAACGCATCACGAAAACCTCTCATACCCAGTAAATCATTTATCCGCTGCTAAGCACGTACCGGAGCAGCGTTTCTCCGAGACGCTGAATCAATGAATAACAAAACTTCCGTCTCTTCAGATACCGCCAATGTTCCCACATCGGCGCCTCGGAGATGCGCCGCTCCGACTGACTGACGTGTTAATAAAGTGATGACAGGTGTTATTGATACCACCCGGAACTGCGGATCAGTCCGGATAAATATCGATAACACCTGTTATCGCTTTGTCAATGTTTTCGATTCTCCCGAAATTATCAACGCATCACCTTGCGGATGCGGCCGTCGCTCATCACCACGATACACGGCTGACCGGCAACCGGCTTGTCAAGATTCTGCCTGCAGACTATACGCCAATTCATCTTTCAAATAATCATTTCTCGAAAATCATCTTTCAAATAATCATTTTTATAAAATCATCTTTGAAATGATGAAAATTTGAAATATCTTTGCAATCAAGTAGCTGCACAATTCAACATTGATACATCAGGGCAGCTATTCAGGAAGAAGTTAGCACAAACATCAAAGTCAAATCGAACAAATGATTACAAAATGGAGACATTAAAAAGACAATATAAGCGGTTATTAAAACTGACTTCTACCGACCATATAAGAAACCTATATGACGAGATTTCATGGAATACACGTCTCATAGGCATCAAGGGAGCAAGAGGCGTCGGTAAAACCACATTGCTGCTTCAACGAATAAAACTGTCATTCCCCGACGCATCGAAAGCACTCTACGTTACGCTTGATGACATCTGGTTCGCTTCACATACCCTCACCGAACTCGCAGAAAGAGCTATCGGGGAAGGTGTAACGCATCTGTTTCTTGATGAAGTGCACAGACTTAAAGGATGGGAACGTCAGGTAAAGAACATTTATGACTTCTACCCGGACTTGAAAGTAATCTTCACTGGATCTTCAATGCTCGAGATAGATCATTCTATCGCCGACCTGTCACGCCGCTGTCTGATGTATTCGCTTCCAGGGCTATCTTTTCGCGAGTATCTTGAATTTCAGGGAATCAAGATAAAGCCTCTGTCTCTTCAGGAAATACTTAGCGACCATATGCGTCTTGCCTCCGAGATGACAGCTGACCGGGATATGCTCAAACTTTTTCACAGCTACCTCAAGCACGGATACTATCCGTTCTATACAACAGAGACTGAGACAGATTATCTGTTACGTGTCAGCAATATCGTGACAAGCGTGATAGACTATGACATGCCTGCAGTGGCCAACATTGAATATGCGACCCAGATCAAGGCAAAACAATTGCTCACAATAATGGCATCTCAGACTCCCTCTCCGCTTAACGCCAAAGTCACCGCCGAAATGCTTCAGGTATCCACCAACCAGATGATCAAGATCCTGTCTCTGCTGGACAAGTCCCAGATTCTGCGTTTACTATATTACAATACGGAACGCAATCCAAAGTCAATGGCAAAGCCTCAGAAAATACTTCTCAGCAACCCGTCGCTGCCCTATGCTCTTGGCTATGCAGATAAAGGCAAGGTAAGAGAGTCATTTCTGGCGGCAATGATGGCGGAAGGACATGAAATAGCATACCCGAGAAATGGAGATCTTATGGTAGACAACAGATACCTGTTTGAGGTCGGGGGTGCGAAAAAGGGCTTCACTCAAATACGCGACATACCCGACAGTTTCGTAGCCGCTGATGATATACAGATAGGCTTCGGCAACCGCATTCCCCTATGGATCTTCGGATTCCTATATTAACTATACCTGCAAAACACTCTAATGCATAGATGTGTGGGAAAGACTCCATCTCAGAGAGGTACCAGCCATACGCCAGTCGAAGCGCCGTTTCTCCGAGACGGCGATTGCAGCCAAAATAGCAGTCGCCGACGGAGAAACACGCCGCTCCGACAAAAAACGCTTTATCTCAAAAAGATGATCTCATAAGTCGATTCGACGCATCACCTTGCGGATGCGGCCGTCGCTCATCACCAGGATGCACGGCTGACCGACAACCGACTTGTCAAGCCTTATGCCATGAAGGCTGTAGACGGCCTGACTATCCGGGTTCATATAAAGTTTCTGGCTCTGCGGCATCAGGCTGACGGCATTCCAATATAAGCTCATCAGCAAGATATATGTCACTGCGGCAATGGAGATCCGCTATTCCCTCGCTCATAGCTTTATATAGCCATGAATTATAAAATAAGGACAAGGCTTCTTCCAAAGGAATGCCTGTTTTCTCAGAAAAGAGGTTAACAACCCTCGCATATTTCCGCTGTAACAAAGTAAGATTGGCTATCATAAATCAAACTTTATACTGTCAACAAATTTCAATCCTTTTTCGATCACCGCCTGATTCAAAATACAAAGCTGATGGTTTGGCTTTTCATATTTTAAACGATCCAATGCCTCAAGTTTTGAAATCAGGCCGTCAAAATAAAGATCTAATGTATTGAAAACCTTATCATCAGCAATACCTCCAATTATAATGTCATATTTTTCCACAGGCTTAAGGGTACGACAACAACTTACAAAATCAAGCCATTCTTCATCATAAGCAATAAAATGTTTTACTTTATATATATTGAAAACATTTTCATCTAATTCATAGATATTTACATAAGCAGGTTGTTTTCGATTCGTAAACCGTCTGCTATACTTTACTGCTTGATCTTTTAAAACCGTAAGGTAAAACCCTTTTCCGAAATCAAGAGCATCTCGCGAATGCATGACATCGGGAGATCTGACAATAACATTTGACGCATGATAGAGTATCATTTCAACACTCCTTTCTCCTGCATGTAATCAATGATATCCTGCATTATATACTCCTTGCTGAAAGTATGCAAAACATCGTAAGAAGGGATTATATATGACGATAGTATTCCGGAGGTTCTTAATTTATCATAAACCTTTGCGGCACTCCAATTAAGACGCCTCGAAAGATTATCCACACAATATGTTACAAAATTCAATTCCTCAAAATTCATTCTATCATTTTTTAGCAAAAATAACGTCTTTTCCAAAAATTTACAAATACAAAAAGAAAAAATATCAATAAATAATAATAGACATAATATTATACACGAGTAATGCAACAGTATGTGATAAAATCAATTCTGTTTTTTAACACAAGTATATGGGCGCCTCTGCCGGATGTGTCAATAAAGTGATGACAGGTGTTATTGATATCACCCGGGACTGCGGATCAGTCCGGATAAATATCGATAACACCTGTTATCGCTTTGTTAATGTTTTAGATTTTCCCGAAATTAACGACGCATCACCTTGCGGATGCGGCCGTCGCTCATCATCACGATGCAGGGCTGACCGGCAACCGGCTTGTCAAGCCGTACACCCTGAAGGCTGTAGACAGCCGCTATCTCCACCTGATCAATGCCATCGGTCAGATCCTCTACCGACAAAACTTCCTTTATCTTGAACGCCGGACTTATAGTCTGTACTGTTGTCTCTCCGTCAGCGCCCTTCAAAGTCAGGCGAAGATCATACCATTGGTTAGCCGAGGCTTCGGCAACCGATGAAAGTGACACTTTGTAGAACTTACCCCATCCCGGCATGAAATCCAGAGCCGGATCGGCAACAGCCTCCAGTTCTTTCCAGGAATCGTTCCCATTGGCAGAATACTCTACAATGACATCGGCAGGAGCCTCACACTCGTAATACCTTACGCCATCTTCTGTCTGAGCTGTTGTAAACATACCGCAATAAATCTCGATATTTCCATCCTCCGGACGTGCAAACTCGTTTGCCACATTTCCGGCGGCATCTGTCGTACGTAGAGACTGTACCGCAGGAGGCACCGATTTCGCGTCCTTGACTTCCATATTGACTTCAGTAACGTTGGTGCCGGGAATATCCCCGAGTATAAAGTTCGAATCTGTCAAAGATAAAGAAAGTTTGTCTCCCGTCTCGACCATAATAACACCCGAAGTCGGATCATACTCTGGAGTCGATTTAATATTCAGCAATGCCTTGTCAAGCATACGGTTCTCTCCGGAAGGACCGCTTACCGCCCAGTTTATGTCACCTGCGGCATCTCTGTACACGGTGATGCAAGGGAACCCCGTACCCCAGACTGGATCTGTCTCGGCATTTATTGCCCTGAAAGGATTGCTGCAGAGAGACACATTGTAGACTCCGTCGCTATTATATCGGAAACGTGTCGAAGTGTTGGTCAAACCGGCATATACACTCTCGTCTCCATTCACTACCAAAGGCAGTCCCTCAAGATAACCGTACCCTTCATAACCTTCATAAAGCGTCGGAACAGGCATTATCGACATGCCGCAACGTTCCTCGGCCGGAGCCTGCCAGACCATTATCTTTTCCTGATTGAAACGTTTGCCGGCCGCAACAGTCTTGTTCTGCATCCCCGGCACCCCTTCGTTACAAAGAAAATAATTGTTCACACAGGAATGTCCTTTAAGATAAGACGGATTCCCGTCTTCTCCCACAGGCTGGTCCGGTGTGGGAATAAACTGCTGCCCGAATGTAAGATAATCGGCAGTATTTGTCACAGTCTGAGATTTAGAGCCATCCGATACAAGCAGACATGCCACACTCGCATCTGTTGTCACGCCTCCGAAACCGGCGCAAAAGAAAAGATCATCGCTTTCCGTCGCGTAAACCCGGTCTATGCAATTGGTCCGCATCTCTCCATCCTCAATCCATTTACCCCAACGGAGAATGGTGCTTGTAAATATATCGCCGAAAAGCTTACTGCGTACATTAAACATTTCGTCCGTATATGCGAGAAAACCCTCTTCGACCACACCGACATCTTCCCCATCCACGATCTCTCTTATCTCTCCGGAAAGCGGTTTTCCGAGGGGGTCCTTGGGTTCGAACACTATCAGCTGATCTGCATCCGACGGAGATACTGTAAACTCCATGTCTCCGTCAACCACGACATTCTCTTTATAGACAATCACCGGCACGCGGTCGCTGATCCTGGTGAAATGTATGCAGATATTATAGACTCCAGCAGGCAGAAAATAATCAATCACACTGTCATAATCCCACATACCGAAATTGGCATATCCGTCGTGCATGAAAGCACGCGAAATAAGATCAACCTCATATTCCTCCGGATCAAAATCAAGAAGTGCCATCACGTAATATTCCTCGTCTTCGTCAGCCCGCGTCATAGACGTGGCGCCCCATGTATGGCACGCGCCGCCCGATGACTCCATTATGACTTTTCCATCCTTCGAGACAGAATTTAGGACAATGTCCGTGCCTTCTATACCGGCGACAGCAATCCCTCCGCTGGCACTCAAGGCAAGAGCGCACAAAAGAGCAGGTAAAGTTTTTCTCATAGTGTTTTAATTTATGCCGACGAAAGCATATCGGCGTGATTGATAATGTGTGAGACAGCTCTCATCATTGCAGAATGATATATCTCGAAAGCAAAATTAGGCCTCGTCTAAGATTGACACAAGTTTTTTCTGTGGACAAACTGTGGACATCACTAAAAATATCGTAGTTATCAGAGTTTTTTTCTTAATTTTGGGCATGAAACAGTTATTGACAGCAATAATATCCTTCATACTTATGTTGTCGTGTGGACGCGAGACACCTGTTGACCCGATGTTCAGATGGCCCGCAAGCGGCTGCCCCGAGGCCGACAGTCTCCTAGTGCTGTTCGAACATATGCGTCAGACAGGGAATGATTCCGACATGCAGCGGCAGATAGTCGACAGAATGTACGACTGCGGTTCCCAAGGCAAATTCCGAAATCGCGTTATGGCACGGGCCATGTATTGCGATGCCAGAATAAAACTGTCCAGACATCGGACGGGCGATTTTGACCGGCTGCGCAAAGCAGCCCTCGTTCTTATCGATTCCGTCGAAGATACATATGATTTCTACAAATGGAAAGCGCTCAACCGGGACAGTACCTCATACGAAAATTACCGTATACAGCTCGAAGCCCTTGGATTTTTCAACTCGGCCGACGACCGCCGGGAGATGGCATGTCGATATGAATATATGGGATGCATGATGCTGGAACTCGACAACCGGCCTCGCGCACATGAACTGTTTGAACGGGCATACTCTCTTTTTAAAGCTATCGGAGACACACTGGAGGCCACAAAGGCTCTGATGAATATAGCTGTGTCGAGTCCGCCGGCTTATGCCGACAGCGTACTGAGAACTCTTCTTCATCATCCCTCTATAATCAGGAACAACTCCTACAATATTCGTGTGCTCGTCAATTATTACACCTCTACCGACTCTCTGCGGTACCTATCGGAGGCGATCGATATATGCAGACGAAATCCTGTCGACTCTATCGAATGCCTCTCCCTTTTTTATGCATATCTCGGCAACTACCATACACGACACGGTAACAACGACGAGGGGCTGAGAATGCTTGAAAAGGCATTGTCGATAATGCCGCAGGATTACCCTGCCGACTATCAGCACTGCATATATCAAGGCCTTGCTGACTCCTACCGAAAGACAGGCTTGTTCCGTGAGAGCGCGATGGCTTCGGAAAAAGAAGACAGCCTCGAATCGATTCTTGATGACGATGCGCGACATTCATATCTGATAAACGCGGATCTTCGTGCCGAGATCGAACAGCTTGAGAAAGACCGGAATCTATCTGAGGAACGCATGAGATGGGTATATACCTCGGTAATACTCGCTATCGTTCTCCTGACCGTAATCATCATATTTTTACTATACCGACGCTCAAAACTCCGCAGTATGGAAGCTCTCAAGGCCGAATTGCGGTTCAAGGAAAGCCGCAACAAAATGCTTATGGCCTCCGCTGTAATCGAAGAAAAGGAAAAGCTCATAGGAGAACTGTCGCAAAGACTCGGTCATATGAGCAAGGACGAACCGGCCGTAAAAGAACACGCGGGCGAAATGCTCGGCATCATAAACCGCCACAATCTCGACCGCGCTGAACGGGAATGTTTTCTTAAGGTTTGTGAGAACAACGATGTAACTTTTGAATCCGAACTGCGCAAAGCCTATCCGACACTTTCCGAAAGGCAGATAAAGATCGCGGCATGGATCGCGGCCGGAGTAGATTCGGCCCAGATCGCCCGAATCTTCAATATCGATCATCTGTCGGTCAACAAAGCCCGCTACAGACTAAAGGCCAAACTCGGCCTGTCGAAAGACCAGAATCTCGACGAATTCCTCCGCCAGTTCAGCCACGATGTCTAATCACAGAAACATGACGCCTAATCATTGAAAGCGGCGGAGAGGATGGCGGCCTTTGATTTGCCGACTACGGCTTCCACTTCTGATAACTCCGCCTCTTTCAGACGTTTAAGACTTTTGAAATGCTTCATGAGTTTAGAGGCGGTAGCGGCTCCAATACCTTTTATCCCATCCAATTCGCTGACTGTCTGAGATTTGCTTCTTTTGTTACGATGATGCGTTATGCCGAAGCGGTGGGCCTCGTCACGCAAGGCCTGTATGACTCGCAGACTCGGCGATTTCTTGTCGAGATAGAGAGGAAGTGTATCACCCGGAAAGTATATTTCCTCAAGTCTTTTCGCGATACCGACAAGCGCCACATCACCCCTTATCCCCATTTCGTCAAAGGCCTCTACAGCCGCACTCAACTGCCCCTTCCCGCCATCGACAACCACCATCTGGGGCAACGGCTGTCCCTCGGCCATCATGCGTGTATAACGACGGTGAAGCACCTCCTTCATCGATGCGAAATCATTGGCTCCGACCACTGTCTTTATATTGAAATGCCTGTAATCCCTTTTGGCCGGACGACCGTTCCGAAAGACCACGCAACTCGCCACAGGATTCGTGCCCTGAATGTTCGAGTTATCGAAACATTCTATATGGCGAGGTTCCGATCGTAGCCTGAAATCGCTTTTCATACGCTCCATCAGTTTGTCTGTGGCACGGTCCGGATTAAGCAAGGCAGCCTCTTTCTCGCGGTCTTTCATATACTGAGTGGCGTTCTTAAGGCCGACTTCGAGAGCGCGTCTTTTCTCGCCTCGCTGAGGCACGGTAAAAGTGATGTCATCGAACTCCACATCGGGCTGGAACGGGACAAGAACCTCACCGAATTTCCGGTCGAAACGGTGCATGACTTCCGCCACAGCCATCGACAGGATCTCCTCTCGCGTCGTCTCATTCTGCCGGCGCACGAACTCCAGATTCAGACTCTGCGTGACAGCACCTCTGTGAAGATGCATAAAATTGACATAAGCCCTGTCCTCACTCTCCACATATGCGAACAGATCGGCATCGGGCGTGGAAGTCTCCCCTATAAGGCTCTTGGCGTTATAACGCCTGACAATCTCATATTTTTCTTTGACTGCCTGTGCTTCCTCGAATTTCCAATTCTCGCCGAGCCGCGTCATTTCATCGAGAAGCATATGTTCCAGCTCAACAGTCTCGCCGTTGAGTATCTGCCGGACACGACGTATGTATTCGGCATAGTCCTCAGGATTCATAAGCCCCCGGCACACGCCTCCGCATTTACCGATATGATAGTCCAGACAGAGAGAATACCTGCCACGCGCCACACTTTTCTCGTCAAGCGCATGGCGGCACGACCTCAAGGGATACGTGTCGCGGATCAGATCCAGGACAACCTTTGCGGATTGGAGATTGCTGTACGGACCATAATATTTTCCCTCTATACCCTTCTCTCTCGTCATGAATACACGCGGATAAAGTTCCTTTGTGACGACTATCCAGGGATAGGATTTGTCATCTTTGAGAAGGACATTGTAATGGGGCTGGTAACGCTTGATCATCGCGTTCTCGAGATGCAGGGCGTCCTCCTCGGAACCGACCACTATAAAACGCATATCGACGATATTGCGCACAAGCAGATTCGTCCGCGTGGAATCATGCCGACGGTTGAAATAACTCGACACACGGCGTTTCAGACGCTTTGCCTTGCCGACATATATCACCTTACCGTTCCGGTCAAGATACATATAGACTCCGGGAGAATCCGGCAGATTCAGGATCTTGTTGCGGAGCTGCTCGCCCGGACGGTTATTGAAGATATCCTCCCGCGTCCTGTCGGGTTTTATCTCTATATCGAAACCACCTACCTGATCTATCTTCCTTCCGGCAGATGCCAGTATACACTCGACATTCTCACGAGTGGCAACTTTGTCAGACAATTCTTTCGTTACGTCCACGTCCTTCTTTATATCAGCGGCATTATCCATATACTTTATAACGCGGAAACCATATGTAAATTTGCAATTCGATCAGCAATATAATCAAGAAGCGGTTCAAAAATAAAAAAGTCCGGTTCCATCGAGAAACCGGACAAAACATCAAATTTAATTCAGGGGAGTCATCCAAACCGCTTCTGAAAAATATATTCGATTTTATCGATATATTCTCTCAAAAACTTTAGAGTATGTTTACTCTTACCGGCACCACATCAATATTTGAGAAGCGAAGTCACTTCACAATCTTCGGGAAGAGCCGCACGACCATTGAGCGCTGTCAGCTCGACCACGAAATTGACATAGATTTTCTTCGGATTCATCGATTTTACGAGATCGTAGCAGGCACGCATCGTTCCGCCCGTAGCCAACAGATCGTCATGGAGCACTACCACATCATTCTCATTGATCGCATCACTGTGGAGCTCTATTGTGTCGACACCATATTCCTTGGCATATGCTTTCTTTATTGTGACAGAAGGGAGCTTGCCGGGCTTGCGTGCCGGGACAAAACCACATCCGAGTTCATAAGCCATGATAGAACCTCCGATGAAACCGCGCGATTCAATTCCCACGATCTTTGTCACGCCCTTGTCTCTATAAAGATCCACGAGAGCCTTGCTCATGACATGAAGAGCTTCTCCATCCTTAAGCAGTGTGGTCAGATCGCGAAAAATAATTCCTTTCGAAGGAAAATCAGGAATATCCCGTATTTTCAATTTCAGATCATCAATTTCCATGTTCATCTTTTTTAAGGTTTATATGTAATCAATTTAAAACTATAATTCGTACTGAAATATATTTTGTCAGGAGTTGTTTAACTGTTCATTTTCCCGATGTTAGGCATTACAATGTTCCACGTGGAACACACATTTCTCATTTGTTCATCAGGAGCAACAGAACATTGATATCGGCCGGCGACACACCGGGGATTCTGGAGGCCTGCCCTATTGTCGCAGGTCGTATCCGGTCGAGCTTCTGGCGGGATTCTATTGAAAGGGCCGACACAGAGAGGAAATCAAATTTATCAGGAATGTGCAGATGTTCGAGTCTTGTCTGTTTCTCGGCGAGTTCCTTTTCCCTACGGATATAGCCGTCATATTTTATAAGGATCTCTGCGGCCTGCACGATCTCTTCCCTTCTTGCCTCCTCAAGAGCCGCTATCCGTTTTGCAAGAGCAGGGACAGCTCCGGACAGGATTCTAAAATTCAATTGCGGGCGCCGCACAAGTTCAATGAGGCGCATAGATGCAGTCATCGGTGACGTGCCATGTTGCTCAAGAAATGAATTGACAGCGGGCGTCATCTTCACAAGATAATTGGCGCTCCACTCCATCAGATCATCTCTTTGCTCACATTTGCGGACCATAAGATTATATCTCTCCGGGGTAGCCAGGCCTATCTCGTAGGCAAGCGGAGTCAGACGCATATCAGCATCATCCTGACGAAGCAATATACGATATTCGGCCCGGGAGGTAAACATACGATACGGCTCATCGACTCCTTTTGTCACAAGATCATCTATAAGGACCCCGATATATGCCTGATCACGGCCCAGAATCACAGCATCCTTGCCCTGCGATCTGCGTGCGGCATTTATGCCCGCCATCAAACCTTGCGCGGCAGCCTCTTCATATCCGGTCGTGCCATTGACCTGACCGGCAAAATAAAGGCCCGGCAATAGCTTTGTCTGAAGATCATGAGTAAGCTGTGTCGGATCAAAAAAGTCATATTCTATTGCATAACCGGGCCGGTAGAACTGCACATTCCGAAGAGCCGGAATACATTTCAGCGCCTCTACCTGAACATCCCAAGGCATCGAACTTGAGAACCCGTTTATATAGTATTCCTGTGTCGTCTCTCCCTCCGGTTCGAGAAAAAGCTGATGACTTTCCTTGTCGGCAAATGTCACGAGTTTAGTCTCTATACTCGGGCAGTAACGTGGACCGATGCTCTGAATATCGCCGTTATAAAGAGGAGATTCATCAAGCCGGGATGTCATTTTCTCGTGGGCTTCCTGATTAGTATGCACGATCCAGCAAGGGCGCGCGGCAAGCTTTCTTTTTACTTCCGGAAGGAAAGAGAATTTCTCAAAATCATTGGAATCTCCTTCCTGCCTTTCGGCCAAAGAAAAGTCAATGGTACGGCCGTCAATCCTGGCCGGCGTACCGGTTTTCATACGGTCAGTCCTGAAACCTAAGGAGACAAGCTGTTCTGTCAGTCCTTTTGAAGAATCTTCCGAAATGCGTCCTCCTTCAATCTTGACAGGGCCGAAATGCATGAGGCCGTTGAGAAACGTACCAGCCGTCAATACCACCTGCGACGAATGAAACTCAAACCCAAGAGCCGTGCGCACTCCCTTGAGGCAATTATCCGCGAGAAGGAGAGATGTGACAGTATCCTGAAATATATAAAGGCCTTCGGTATTGTCAAGGATCTGACGCCATTTATCAATATATTTCGTGCGGTCAGACTGTACACGCGGAGACCATACGGCAGGACCCTTAGAGCGGTTGAGCATACGGAATTGTATGGCCGTCTCATCGGCCACAATTCCCATCTGACCTCCCATGGCATCGATCTCACGCACTATCTGCCCTTTGGCAATTCCGCCGACAGCAGGATTGCAAGACATCTGTGCGACTCGATTCATATCCTTGGTAATCAACAGGGTAGAAGCACCAAGACGCGCTGCGGCGACCGCTGCCTCACAACCGGCATGTCCGGCACCCACAACTATGACATCGAAATCAAATTTCATATACAGAACAGTTTAAGGGCCTCATCCTCATTAGCTTCCATTATCTCACGTTCACCGGGACCCTTGTCGTCGATACCACATAGATGGAGCACTCCGTGAATTATGACTCGCAGGAGTTCTCTATCATACTCCTCACCTATGCTTTCGGCATTCGATCTGACAGTATCGAGCGATATCACCATATCTCCGCCGATTCGATCTCCATGTGTATAATCGAAAGTAATGATATCAGTGAAATAGTCATGATTCAGGAACTTTATGTTGGTCTCGAGTATGTAGGGGTCATCACAGAAGATATATGACAGACGTCCCACCCTATACCCATGGGAGGCCGCGACCTTATCGATCCATTGTCTTATGCCTTCAAAGTCAAGTTCGGGCATAGCGACATTTTCTGTATTAAATGAAATCATAAGCAACTCTTGATGATAGTTAATCTCAAACTTACAAAGATAATGAATATCTCCGTAAAAATCAATCAGAAACGGAGGAATAATAACAGCATCCTACAACTCAACAACTTACAAAGAAACCTATAGAAAAACACACCCGCACAAATGCGTAGGAGAACGAAAGGTTACGAGAGCCGACGGTTTTCAAATCATTCCTCAGCCGAACATAAACAAGGGATCAAATTAAGAGAGTCGTACATTTGTACGACTCTCTAAAACAATAGTAATTTTATATCCTGCCATATGATTCATTTCAAGGATGTCTCCGCTCTTATCTGTCTTTCTCCCGCAAGATATCATTGCGGCAACAATAAGCATTATTCTTGGAATTGTATTGAAAAACACATTTTTACAAAAATTTATTCATAGAAAACATCGAATTTGTTTGTCTCCTTATTCTTCTTATACGCTCTTTTATAGCTCCATTTCTTTTTGGCCGCGTCAAAGTGGAAATCAAAAGCCATAGTTATTTTTTGTGATTGTGGAATGTCATAAGTGCGTCCTGTTACAGGAGTATATGCCTGATTGTAAGCCTTCATCAAGGCAACCTTGAAATCGGATGGATTCTCCACAACATCGCAAACCAATGTGACATTGATATTCCCATTCTGAAATTGATGAGCCTCCATATCGGAAATATTCGACAGTTCACAAAATTCATTAGGAAATTCATATGTGGCAATATTGTTCATATCGTAAGCTGTACCGGTTTCATTTTTCCCGACATTCGTTTGTGCAAGAACCGCTCCCGGTCCATAACTCGCTTTTCGCAGACCACGAGTCAGATTTTTGTCGATGTGTGTTATGGTTATACATTTAGTACCAACCATGGGATAGGAAGAATGCGCTTTTGCCGAGTTACTCATTCTGCTGCCGTTTGATACCCATTTAGATGCATCGATATTCTGAATTCTGAAAGCTCCGAGCTCATGCATGGCTTTATAAAGGCTATAAGAATAGTTAAGAGGATTTCCCTGCATTTTTTCATTTGTGAAAAACACTCCTCTCCTGATAAGTGTATAGGTCGATTTTTTAGCCAAAACCTCCTTGATGGCATCTCTGAAGAATTCTTTAGTGAGTTTCACATAAGATATTTCGGGAAGATTGATTTCAGGTTCTTCTTTCTTGTCCAGAGGTTCGTTCCCCTCAGAATCTACAGCAACCATATTTTCCGGGACATTGACATGGAGGGGTGAATCTTTTCCCGGCTCTTCGTTTCTCACAGGAGGATTGTCTACACTCCTTATCGTATCCAGGACTGCGTTCTCCTTTGCCAGGACAGGCGGCTCCTTAACCGAAACCGTAGACTCCTTCTCCAATCCGGTTCTGTCAATGTGCACATAGGCAGGTATTTTCAGATTGCTGATTTCTATGGTATAATTTTTTCTGATATTTTCCTCCTGATATACAATAGAGGGATTCAAGACAAGATTATCAATGATTACAGCAGGTGCTTTGACTATCGTTTTGACAATACTGTCCCCTTTCTCCGATCTCGTTGTTACCTTACCGTTCAAATCCGTAATGTAGAATACAGCATTCACTTTCTTACCTGCAGGGAACACGTAATCGCCATCAGTACCGTAACGTCTTATCTTACAATCGCCTATCTGCAGTTCCCACTTCCCGTAATCCGCATAGCTGTTTCCTTCCGAATCGACTAATTCACTGATGTTTTGCCAATCATAAATGCGGACAGGATTGCCAGATGTGTTGATTAGTGTCAGATAGACCGCTCCATCAGTCTGACCAATCCGTTTCACATTTTCTATAATAATTGTAAAATTGGGCAAGGAGGTGGTCCCTTTCGCATCCCCATACGTAAAAGTCACGGCGGCACTATGCCGTTGCCCTGATTGCTTATTTCTGTTATCCGGAAGTTTGTGAATTCCTTTTTCTACTGTATTCAGGACTTTTCCAATACCTTTAAGCCATTTCTGAGCAAACAGCCCGGTAGTGAAAGAAAAGAGCAATATGATACTGATTATTCTCTTCATTGCATTTACTTTTAGTACATGAGACGGATTTGACACTGCAAAATTATATAATTTACAGAATAACAAAGAGTTTTCCACCATATTTTTCACCTTTTATGCTCAAAAACATAAATATTCCGTAAAAAGAAAAAAAATTGAGAAGACAGTGCAAGAAAGAAACAAAGTATTGCGAAAATAATTGAGGAATTTGGGAGTATTGACAAATAATAAGTAAAGGAAGACAAAGAGGATAGTAGGGGCGAAAATAGAAAAAATGGAGAAGAAAAGAGATTTGGAATTTTTTATTTAGATCGGATGAAAGAGACACATTGTTGAAAAGATGTACATTTCACTATAAGCCTGCGACTTACATACAAATCACAACATATTTAAGGCTCTGAGGTTTTAAAATAATCAGTTTCATGAGCAGTTGCACGCATAAAAAAGAGTTTCATTTCGATATTTTTCGTATTTTTGCGAGAGAAAACATACTTGACCATGACCGGACGAAAAATAATTACTTTCACGTGGACTCTCCTGCTTGCCGGAATTCTGGCAGTTCCAACCTGCATGACCTCATGCGGACATGACGAGCCGGAATCAAAAGAAAACTCAAATCATCGAAATGACGATCAGGCTCAGGAATCAGATCCGGAATCAGATCCGGAATCAGATCCAAATGAAAACAAGGGTAACGATTCCGATGCAGAGCAATCCCCTATCATCGGCTCGTGGATCAATATCTCGGACGAGAGCATATACAGTTTCGACGGCGAAGGGAACTTCGAGGCTAAACATAAAGACGGCACCCTTATTGAATCGGGACCATATACCTATGATGAGCTTAAGCAACATCTATACATCAGCATCGACAACGGACACGAAGTGTTTGTCAGATCCTACAGGTGCATCATCGATGTGTCCTCGATGACCTTATATGATATAAACGGTAACAAAAAAGAATTTAAAAAGAGGGACGCATAATACATAATAAGTGATTTAAACTTTTTGCGCAACACCAAAAAAAATAGAGAAAGCTTAAGTAACTTCAATATCCGACATACATTCATATAACGCATCCCTTATCATTACAAATAGAAAATATTCCTGAAATGAGATATATAATAAAAATAAATCCGGCCTACGAGAAATATCGTGATATAATAGAAAAGATAATAAAGAAAGGAAAGCCCGAAAACGCCGAAATAATATATGAGGGACGCAATCTATTATACAGGATCGATCTTGGAGCCAGCAAAGGCATAGTCAAAGATTTCAGAAAGCCTCATCTGATAAATTCATATGCGTATACGACAGTAAGAAAAAGCAAGGCCGCCCGCAGCTATGAGAACGCTCTCAAGATGCTTGAACTGGGATTCGACACACCACTTCCAATAGCATATGGAGAAGTAAGAAAAGGACTGCAATTACAGGAAAGCTATTATATAAGCGCAGAGCTGACAGACGCAAGAGAGATGCGCCACTGGGAGGAATTTGACAATGCAGACACGCTTGTACCCGCATTTGCCAAAGAGATACTGAGGCTTCATAAAGCAGGCGTATGGCACAAGGATTTCTCTCCCGGCAACATTCTTTACACAGGGAATGAGACCACGGGATATAAATTCCATTATGTCGATCTCAACCGAATGAAATTCGGCGTGCACGACAGAGAAAAACTGATGTCCATGTTCAGATCGATCAATCTCAACCCTACAGAAACAGAAAGACTCGGCAGACTTTATGGAAAAATCTCGGGAAAGGACCCCGAACAGATGGGGAAAGAAGCTTTACGACAACTGGATAATTACTTTGCCGAAAGAAAACGCAAAGCGGCTTTCAAACGAATATTTAAGTAGCTGCTAAAATTTGTGCATTTATCCTTCGAAGCTACTTAATTTAAAACGGCTTAACATATAGGAGAATGATTGAACCTGACTTCAAACACTCTCTCGGAATTATCATTGCGGGGATTTGACTATTCCATTGGGGGTGCGTACAATTCCCGACTGACGGGTATTGCGGCGGATCGCACGGTTCTTCTCTATCGACTCTTTGGTACGGTAAGGACGTTTATGATCAAGATGCAGCACTATAGCCGAATAGCGTTTCTGCACGGACTTGATGCCCAGATTGTAGAGCCTTTCTCCAAACTCCCGGTCCTGCCCTCCATATTGCATATCCTCATTATATCCGTTTATTTCAAGCATATCCTTCCTCCAGCCGGAGGCATTGCAACCGTTCCAGGAGGAGCGTGCAGGAGTGATATGATTAAGAACAGCAGCAAAAACAGGATTATCAAGCAATTTAGTGCACTTCCAGTTAAGTTTCAATCCTATTTTGCGAAGCCATGACAACCTGAAGGCACGACCGGATTCCACATCTTCATAAGATATCGCCTTGCTTATATCCATAGGGAGCTTGAAATAGCCACCCGAGACAAACCATCCTTTACGGGCACTACGGGCATGGACTTCTATGAAATCCTTACGGGGTATACAATCCTGATCCGTAAACACAAGATAATCGGACTCAGCCGCCATAAGAGCCTTGTTCAGGATCCTGGACTTCTGAAATCCCTGATCCTCATGCCAGACATGTTTTATAGGCAGACGGTCACGAAATGAATCGATCAATGTCCGGGTACGGTCGTCCGAACCATCGTCAGCAATAATAATCTCATCCGCAGGACGCGTCTGAAACAGATAACCCCATAAAGTCTTTTCAAGCCACGCCGGGTTATTATAAGTTGAAATAACGATACCTATGGAGAAATGGTCGCACTTATTCATAATTTCGGATACTCTCTTAACAGCAAAATTAATTATTTTTTTTGAATTCTATGTAATAATGGTTATTTTTGCAGAGATTTAGAAATTGTTTAAATTTAAACAGTTTCTTAGACCGGCGGTAAAACCGCATAAAAAGCAAAGTACAGGTCTGCAGACAACAAAACAATGACAATTCACAAGTCAATACCATTCAATAAGCCCTATCACACGGGCAATGAAACCGAATATATAAAAGATTGCATAAATCGAGGCAAGACATGCGGCAACGGTGAATACACGGCGCGTTGTCAGAATTATTTCACAGAACATCTCGGAAGTCTCAAATGCATGATGACCACTTCATGCACAGACGCACTCGAAATGGCGGCACTTCTGGCAAATATCGGAGCCGGAGACGAGGTGATCGTCCCTTCATACACATTCGTATCGACAGCACTTGCCTTCGCACGTCAAGGCGCCACCATAGTGTTTGCCGACAGCTGCAAAGAGAATCCCGACATAGACCCGGACAAGATAGAAGAACTGATCACTCCGCGCACGCGGGCCATAGTCCCGGTACACTACGCAGGCATAGCATGCGATATGGACCGTATAATGGAGATTGCCGGGCGACACAATCTACTTGTCATAGAGGACGCCGCGCAAGGAATAGACAGTTACTACAAAGGGCGTCCCTTAGGAAGCATCGGACATCTGGGATGCTTCTCTTTTCACGAAACCAAGAATATACAATGCGGAGAGGGAGGGTTACTCTCCATCAACGATCCGGCATTCGCGAAACGTGCCGAAATCCTGTGGGAAAAGGGAACCAACCGTCAGGAATTTTTCAGAGGGGAAGTCAACAAATATGGCTGGGTCGATCTCGGAAGCTCTTTCCTTCCCGCAGATTATGTATGCGCTTTTCTATGGGCACAGCTCGAACAGCTTGAGGAAATACAGGACAGACGCAAATCGCTATGGGAACATTACGACCGCCGTCTGCGAGATATAAAAGGACCGGACCGCCCCATTCTTCCCGACTATTCGACCAACAACGCACACGCCTACTACATAGTATGCGCCACTCCCGATGAAAGGACAAGCCTCATAGCACGCTTAAAAGAAAACGGCATACACGCCGTATTCCATTATCTGAGCCTGCACCAAAGCGAATTTGCCCGGAAAGCAGGCTGGGACAAAGCGTACCTGCCACAATCGGACCGATATACGGAATGCCTGTTAAGGCTCCCGATGTTCTACGAGCTGACACATGAGGAGGTAGACCGGATCTGCGATGTGATCAGGGATTTCTACAACCATCAATAAGCGGCAACAAGACAGTCACGATGAAACTTCACTTAGTCAACGACGAGAAGATCATCAACAGAACCATAGGGGAGTTCGAAAAGGTATTTCCCGGAGAGAACCTGTGGGTAGTGGCCAACCGTGCTACAGATTTCAAGCTTGTCGAGAACCGCGACAATGTGATGGCCAGAGGAGAATTTCTGTCAAAACAGAAAGAAGAACATTTTGAGGAGATCTATATACATCTGCTTAATCCACGAAAGATCAGTCTCCTGTCGAAAATCGACCTGAAAGGCAGCAAGGTGTACTGGATAGTCTGGGGTCTTGACCTATATAACAAACTGCTCGTACCGAAAGGCTTCCGGCTATTTGCGGAGGGGAATTCCATAAACAAGGGACATAAGATAGCCGGATTCTTCAAAAACCTCTGCAGAAAGAAAGAAGCCAGAAAAACAATACGGTTCATCTCAGACCATATAGACTATATAGTCACCGATACCACAGAGATAGACTACGACTATCTGATCCGTTATTATCCTGAATTGAGAAACAAGAGATGGAAAGATTTCTTCTACTATCCCATCGATGTCATTCTCAATGCAGAACTGATGAGATCCGAGACAAACGGAACAGATATAATGATCGGCAATTCGGCATCGGCCACCAATAATCATGAATATGTGATCGACATCCTGTCGAGACTCGACACAAAAGGACGCAGAATCGTCGTACCCCTGAGCTATTCAGGCAAAAAAGCCTATGTGAAAGAAGTTATCCGCAAGGGAAACGCATCATTTGGAGAAGACTTCCATCCGCTCCTGAAATTCATGCCACTTGAAGAATACAACAGACAGCAGGCTTCGACATCAGTGGCAATTTTCGGCAATCTGCGTCAAGAAGCGATCGGCAATATAATAATAGCACTTTACCTGGGAGCAAAAGTCTTTCTGATAAAGAGCAATCCAGTCTACGAATGGGCGCAACGACACGGGCTGAAAGTATATGATCTTGAATGCATCACGCAGGAGGATCTCGACACGCCGCTCGACAGCCAGACACGCCAACGCAACAGAGAAATTCTAAAATCTCTCTATACCCGCGAACGGATGCACGAACTCATATCGCAGCTTCCTGAAAAATAAATCCGCAGGAAATTATTTTAGATAGAGAAGTTGTTTAGATTGCGAAAAAATCACTAACTTTACATTAAATTTGCGGGAGTAGTCCCTTATGGAAACCGGAGTTTCAGGAACGGCATCCGCAAAGTAACTGTACAGAGGAAAAAATGGAGTCAGAAACGTATCATATACCGGCTTTGCTCGCCGATTCCATCAATGGGTTAAATATCAATCCAGACGGAATTTATGTGGACGCCACCTTCGGAGGTGGCGGACATTCGCGCGCTATTCTGTCAGCCTTGGGTACGAAAGGGCACCTATATGGCTTCGACCGGGACACCGACGCTCTTGTAAACGCACCCGACGACAGCCGGTTTACATTTGTGCATTCAGACTTCAGATATATTTCCAATTTCCTGCAATTTCACGGGGTAGACAAAGTGGACGGAATACTTGCCGATCTCGGAGTCTCATTCCATCATTTCGACTCAGCCGACCGGGGCTTTTCCTTCCGTTCGGACGCGCCCCTCGACATGCGTATGAACCGTTGCGGCGGGAAAACATGTGCCGAATTGCTTGCCGACTATGACAAAGAGGATATAGAACGTCTTCTGCGCTCATACACCGATCTGAAACGTCCGGGCATCATAGCCGCAGCCATCATAAAGGCTCGTTCCGCCAATCCTATCGAAACCACAGGCCAGCTTGTCGAGGCGGTGAAAGGGACCCTCAATCCCAAGGCGGAGAAAAAAGATCTTGCACAGGTCTTTCAGGCTCTGCGAATTGAAGTCAACGGAGAAATGGATGCATTGCGGGGACTTCTCGAACAATCCCTGAGAGTTCTGAAACCCGGAGGACGCCTCGCCGTAATCACCTACCACTCCATAGAAGACAGGATGGTCAAGAATTTCATACGCAGCGGAAATGTGGAAGGAGAGATCGACAAAGATATTTTCGGAAACATCTCCACTCCATGGAAACCAGTCACCCGCAGCCCGATTACTCCGGATGAACAGGAGATAGAAAGAAATCCAAGATCAAGAAGTGCGAAATTACGCGTAGCAGAAAAGAAATAGAAACCAGGAAGACCAATATTCATAGAACAGCCATGGGAAGGAAGAACGGGACTGAAAACGATCCTGCAAAAGCGGGGGCAAACGCAAAGAAAGATAAGAAAGGGGGGTACTCATGGGTGAATGAATTCCGCTATGGACGCTCCATCTCGGTCGAATTCTTCAAAAACAACGCATGGCTCCTTCTTATCATAGTTGTGGCTGTGATCGGCCTTATCGGCCTCCGCTACAAAACAAAGACAAAAATGTCAGAAATCAAAAGGCTGAATACAGAACTTGCACGAGCCGAAAGCTATAAACTTCAGGAAAAAGCTGCCTACATGTCATTGATCCGTGAGACAGAAATGAGACGTATGGTGAGAGAGAAAGGACTCCCACTTGAATTTCAGGAACAACCACCTTACGAAATCATAGACAACGGACATCAATAACAGATAAAAAAGAAAACAGAGGTTATCCGACAGGAATAAACCAAGAATGGATCAATAACAAAATGGCAGCTAAAAAAAACAACAAGGCACACATATTATTCCGCTACGGACTGATCACAATCGGATTCGTGCTGTTTGGCGTTGTCATCCTCGTCAAACTTTTCAGCACCACCGTCATAGAAGCGCATGACTGGAACGACAGAGCCAGATCAGAGCTGTCACGTATAGACACCATAGCGCCCGAACGAGGCAATATCCTGGCAGACAACGGCAATATCCTTGCCTGCAATCTGAAAGTCTACGATATCAAGATCGATCTTCGACATGACAAAATAAAACGGATGAAAATCGTGCCGTGGAGTTCGATCGACTCCCTTGCGGACTCACTTGACCGCTACTATCCCCGTATCGCCAATCTACTGTCACAACCCGCAGATACGATTAAAAAATATTCATGGCACACACGTCTGAAAAAAGAATTCGAGAAACCGGACTCCCTGCGTCCGCGCGCACTTCGTCTGGCACAAAAGAAAACTCTTGAAGATTACGATAAAATAAAAGGATTCCCTTTTCTTAAGGACATCAAAGGACGCCATCCTCTCTATAAAGAGACCCGCAACACCCGTATATATCCATACGGGCGAATGGCCTACAGAAGTATCGGAAGGGTCAACGAAAACCGCGAGACCAGACAGATACACGGCTACTCCGGCCTGGAGAAAGATCTCGACTCTCTGCTTTACGGCAAGCCCGGACTTGCCAAAAAAGTTGCTCTCACCAACGGCATAAGCAACTGGATAGCCACTCCTCCACAACGAGGCTTCGACATCCATACCACCATCGACATAGACCTTCAGGACATGCTCGAAGAGGAACTTCACAAAATCTGCGCCGAAGCCAACGCCGAATGGGGGACAGCGATACTCATGGAGGTAAAGACAGGGGAGATCAAGGCCATATCCAATATAGAGCTGCTTGAGGACGGCACATACGGAGAGGCCCTGAACCGTGCGGTACTCCCCTACGAACCCGGCTCTGTCATGAAGCCGATCTCACTGATGATAGCCTTCGAGGACGGACTTGTAAAAAGTGTCAACGACATGGTGGACTGCAGTCCCTTCATGAAAACGAGTGACCCTCACGGGAGTGGCATGAAGACAATGAAACAGGTGATCGAGCAGTCATCAAACCCTGGAATAGCCCGAGTCATATTCAGAGGATATTCACAGAATCCGGAAAAATGGTATGACCGTCTGGCGGGTCTCGGATTTTTCGAGCCAATACGGTCGGGTATAGCAGGCGAGAGCACCCCCCGGATACGCCGTCTGACAGCAAAGAACTCGAAAGGCCACAACATCACTATGACAGCACGTCACCTTGACCTCGCCCGTCAGGCCTATGGATACAATACGGAATTGCCTCCACTCTTCACGCTGTCAGTTTACAACGCCATAGCCAACGACGGCAAATATGTACGTCCGCATCTGGTGAAAAGCCTCATCGACGAGAACGGTGTAGACTCAGTGCTTAAGATAAGTTACATCCGAGACAGCATATGTTCTGCCGCCACGGCCCGCAAGGTACGCGAATGCATACGCGAAGTGGTATGGGGGGATCATGGTACAGCCCGTCTGGTACGTGACGACCGTGTCTGTGTGGTCGGCAAGACCGGCACAGCCTATCCTGTCGAGAAAGGAGTCTACAACCATGCCAAACGCAGGTATGCGTTCGCAGGTTTTTTCCCTTACGAAAATCCACAGTACAGCTGCATGGCGCTGGTACTGTCGAGTGCGGGCAATTCCGCCAACCGCACTTCAGGCCAGGTAGTCAAGAACATGGCTATCAAGATGTATTCACGGGGAATGCTGAACAACGCCTCGACCTACACGGCGGAAAAAAAAGAAAGTTCACCAATTATCTCAGCTTCGACCAAAGGGAACATGGGTAAAATAGCAGGCGCACTCGGAATAAAGAATCTCAAACGGGTCAAAACCGCAAACACAGGCCAGAACAACCTCGTGCCAGATGTGAAAGGATATGATCTGCCATCGGCGATACGCATTCTGGAGAGCTGCGGCATAAACGTGCGCACACGCGGCACAGGACATGTCGTATCGCAGTCAATTCCTCCTGGCTCGACTTACCGCCGGGGAGACAATATAGTACTCAGCCTGCGCAACTGACACAACGGAAAGGATAGCGGGGATACACAACAAGAATATATAAAACACTTAGAAATATGACGCTCAAACTATCACGACTTCTGGAGGATATAAAGCCCCTCGAAGTGATCGGAGATACAGACAAAAACATTATCGGAGTACACAGTGACTCCCGCAAAGTCGAGAAAGACTCACTCTTCGTAGCCGTAAGAGGAGTCACGACCGACGGACACAAATATATACCGGTAGTAGCCAGCACCCATGTAGGTGCGATCGTGTGCGAGGAACTGCCGACTTCCCTCGAAAAAGGGATCACATATATCAAAGTTGCGGATTCAGCCGAGGCTCTCGGACTCCTCGCGTCGGCATGGTACGGACATCCGTCGACAAAGCTGAAGCTCGTGGGAGTGACAGGAACCAACGGCAAGACCACTACAGCCACACTTCTTTACGAAATGGCCAAGCTCGAGGGTTACAAGGCCGGACTTCTCTCGACCGTATGCAACTACATTCAGGACAAGGCCATCCCGACCACACATACCACACCTGATCCGATCACGCTCAACGAACTTCTTGCCGAGATGGTAGAAGCGGGCTGCGACTATGCTTTTATGGAAGTGTCGAGCCACGCGGCGCAGCAACACCGCATCGCAGGTCTGAAATTCAAGGGGGCGGTGTTCAGCAATCTTACCCGCGACCATCTTGACTATCATGGCACAGTAGAGAACTACATGAACGCCAAGAAGATGTTTTTCGACATGCTTTCCGCCGACGCTTTCGCTCTTGTCAACGCCGATGACAAGGCCGGCGCATATATGGTCCAGAATACCAAAGCCAAAGTATATACCTATTCACTGCGTTCAGACGCGGATTTCCGCTGCAAGATCCTCGAGACACGCCTTGACGGTACGCTACTGCAACTCAACGGACGCGACATCGAGGTCGGCTTTACGGGACGATTCAACGCCTATAATCTTACGGCCGTGTATGGAGCATCGATACTGACAGGATTTCCCGAGGAGGAAGTGGCAGTGAATATGAGTCGTCTTGTCCCTGTGGCCGGACGCTTCCAGACTTTCCGTTCGGAAGACGGCGTCACAGCGATCGTAGACTATGCCCATACGCCCGACGCCCTTGTCAATGTGCTTGATACCATCAGAGAAGTAATCGGCACAGAGGGACGGATCACGACCGTAGTAGGCGCCGGAGGCAACAGAGACCACGGGAAACGCCCCATAATGGCACGCGAGGCCGCCTGCCGCAGCGATCTTCTGATACTGACCAGCGACAATCCCCGCAACGAGGATCCTGAAACAATCATATCCGACATGCGCGCGGGCCTCAACGATGTGGAGATGCGCCGCACGCTTTGCATAACAGACCGCCGCGAGGCCATACGCACCGCAATACGGATGGCGAAACCGGGAGAGGTAGTCCTTGTGGCCGGCAAGGGACATGAGCCCTATCAGGAAGTCCAGGGCGTACGTCATCATTTCGATGACCGAGAGGAAGTCCAGAAAGAGCTGCAGAGCCGTATCTGACAAAATAAAGAACAAACTTAATTCCGCTGTAAAAACTGAATTGACATACCGATGATATATTGGCTATTGGAGGCACTTGACGGATGGGATTTCCCCGGACGCAATCTAATGGGATACATCACGTTCCGTGCCGGCATATCGTTTGCCCTGGCCCTGGTGATCGCTTTGATCTTCGGGCATCATATAATAGCCCGGCTGCAGAAAATGCAGATCGGCGAAGTAGTCCGCAATCTCGGACTCGAAGGACAGATGGCAAAAAAGGGCACTCCGACAATGGGAGGAGTGATCATAATAATCGCGACACTTGTCCCATGCCTTCTGATGGGAAACCTCCAGAACATATACATGCTTCTGATGATAGTGGCCACCCTCTGGATGGGTGCGATAGGCTTTCTGGACGATTATCGCAAACTCAAGTATCACAACAAAGACGGCCTCAAAGGGAAATACAAAGTCACCGGTCAGGTGGGTCTCGGCCTATTAGTCGGCATAACAATGTGGCTTTCACCTCAGATCGTCATGAGCGAGAACTTCGAGCGTGAGATAATGACAGCAGATGTAACGACGGCCCCAAACGAGTCCCGAGTGACAGATGAAGAAGAGATCGCGACAGAGATCGTGGTTTCGAAAGACGAGATAAAGTCACCACAGACCACAATTCCGTTCGTAAAAAACAACAACTTCAATTACCAATGGCTCACATCATGGCTACCCGACAAGAACAGCGCCCAGACATTGGGCTGGCTCGTTTTCGTACTTGTCGTGGTGATAGTGGTCACCGCAGTGAGCAACGGAGCCAATCTCACCGACGGACTTGACGGCCTTTGCGCAGGGACTTCCGCCATAATAGGCGTAGCCCTGCTGATCATGGCATACTTAGGAGGCAATGTGATATATTCCAGCTATCTGAACATCATGTATATACCCGGTTCGGCGGAACTCGTGGTATTTGCCGGCGCTTTCATAGGCGCACTTGTAGGCTTCCTGTGGTATAACGCGTTTCCCGCACAGGTATTCATGGGAGACACAGGATCGCTGACAATCGGAGGCATATTGGCCGTGTTCGCCATTCTCATCCGCAAGGAACTGCTGATTCCACTGCTATGTCTGATATTCTTCCTGGAAGATCTTTCGGTGGTCATGCAGGTGGCATATTTCAAATATACAAAGAAAAAATATGGCGAGGGGAGACGTATCTTCAAGATGACACCCCTTCATCATCATTTCCAGAAAGAAGCGCAACCGGGAGCGTCGGTAAAATGGAATTTTCCTGTCAACCCCATACCCGAGAACAAGATCGTCACACGCTTCTGGATCGTTGGCATATTGCTTGCCGCACTGACATTTGTAACATTAAAAATAAGATAACCGCAACATATGGAAAAACTGGTGGTTCTTGGCGGAGGAGAAAGCGGAGTAGGAGCCGCCATCCTCGGCAAGACAAAAGGGATGGAAGTATTTCTCAGCGATATGGGCTCAATAAAGCCGAAATATCGGGAAATGCTTGAAGAAGAAGGGATAGCCTACGAAGAAGGCAAGCATTCGGAAGAGAAGCTGCTGGACGCCGATCTGGTAATAAAAAGTCCCGGCATACCGCCTTATGCGCCCCTTGTGAAAAAATTCACTGAAAAAGGGACTCCGGTAATCTCCGAAATCGAATTCGCCGGACGCTACACAGATGCAAAAATGGTATGTATCACCGGCAGCAACGGCAAGACAACGACCACACTTCTCACCTACCACATACTGAAAGAAGCAGGCCTGAACGTGGGACTGGCAGGCAATGTAGGAAAAAGCATGGCCCTGCAGGTGGCACGGGAGCATCATGACATATACGTGATAGAACTGTCAAGTTTCCAACTTGAAAACATGTATGATTTCAAAGCGGGGATAGCCGTCATCACCAACATCACACCCGACCATATGGACAGGTATGATCACAAGATGGAGAATTATGTGGCCGCGAAGTTCCGCATATTGCAGAATCAGGGGCCCGAAGATTACTTCATCTACTGGCAAGACGATCCGGTCGTAAAGGAGCAGATAAAGCATCTTCAGATCGACGCGATACAGATGCCCTTCAGCGAATTCAAGGAGGAAGGGACAAAAGCCTACGTCGACAACGGAATCATCAAGTTCGAGACGCCAATGGAGGTATGGGACATTCCGCGTGACAAACTGTCGCTCACAGGACTGCACAACCTGTACAATTCAATGGCCGCCGGCCTCTCGGCGAGCCTTCTTGACATAAAGAAAGACACCATCCGCCACGCTCTCGAAGACTTCGAGGCAGTGGAACACCGGCTGGAATACGTCGCCACAATCAATGGCGTGCGTTATGTCAACGACTCCAAGGCTACCAATGTCAACTCCACATGGTATGCGCTCGAAAGCATGAACACACCCACCGTGCTGATATTAGGAGGCAAAGACAAAGGCAATGACTACACAGAGATAGAATCTCTTGTGGGAGAAAAAGTAAAAGCCATAGTCTGCATGGGCAAAGACAACAGCAAACTTATGGACTTCTTCCGGGGAAAAGTCGCCGAAATACGCGACACGCACTCAATAGAAGAAGCCGTAAAGACATGTGCGGATCTGGCCGAAGAGGGCGATACGGTATTATTGTCGCCCTGTTGCGCAAGCTTCGATCTGTTCAGCAGTTACGAAGACAGAGGCGATAAATTCAAGGCCGAAGTCATGAAACTGCAGGACAGCCAAGAAAAATAAGCTGACACGACACATAAACGGCTCTCCTATTCACAATAAAAAACCGAGATAGAGATGGATAAAGGAAACGACCTGATAGAAGAACTTGAAATCCGCAAGACAATAGACGGTGAACCGGTCGGGGAGCACTCCCCGACCGGCACTCCCCTGCGCGGGACGATGGAAAAAGGCGGGACAGGTAAAAAAACCGCAGGGCTCAACCAGATCAAGAACGAGACCGCCAAGACCGCCGCACTTGCAAAGAAAAAGGGACGCCCCGATCCCTACATCTGGGGCATATATCTTTTTCTGCTTGTGATAAGCGTAATCGAACTTTACAGCGCATCAAGCACCGAAGTTTCAGGTTCGAACGTATACGGGCCGCTGATCCGTCACAGTATATTTCTTCTCATAGGTTTCGGCATAGTACTATGGCTTCAGAAGACGCCATATACCATCATCAACAAATTCGCATGGGCTTTCGCCATATTCTCGTTGGGGCTGCTTCTAATATCGAGTTTTATGGGTATGGAGATCAACGGCGCCCAACGCGCCATCAGGGTGGCCGGAATAACGATCCAGCCTGCAGAGATAGTCAAACTGTCTGTGGTATGCCTCCTCGCTTCCATATTAGGCAAGAACCAGACCCCTGGAGGCGTCACCAATACCGGCGTTATAACGGCGGCGGTGGTTGTAGTGATATTCAGCGCGTGCCTATGGCGCAACGGCCTGACGAACACAATACTTCTCATGGCCGTGAGTATATGCATGATGCTGATAGGCGGCATCCAGTGGAAGAAATTCGGTATCGTCATGCTGGTCTATGCCGTGGCAGGAGGAGCACTGTACGGAATCAAATACGTCACTCCGACAAGTACGGAATTCGATGAAGTAAAGGCACGTCAGGAACTTCTGGCAAAATCTGGAGGGGGCGCCATAGTCTCAGGGACCACATCAGGCAACGGTCGTGCGGAAACCCACAAAGGGCGTTTCAAACGATTTATAGAAGGCGTACAGCCGACCGATCCTATCGACGACATAAACCGCCAGGTGATCTTTGCAAAATTCTCACAGGCAAACGGCGGCATGTTCGGCCAGGGTCCGGGCAACTCCCGCGAAAGCGCACGCCTTCCACTCGCCTTCTCGGACTATATCTATTCCATCATAGTCGAAGACACAGGATTCATAGGAGGGGCAGCCGTGCTGCTTCTTTTCCTGCTGCTTCTCGCACGGGCGGGACGTATAGCCTACAAATGCTCACGGGCATTCCCGGCATTTCTTATCATGGGATGCGCGGTGATGATCGTGTTCCAGGCCCTCGTCCACATGGCCATAGTGACAGGAGTGTTCCCTGTATCGGGACAGCCGTTGCCATTCATCTCCAAAGGAGGCACATCGGTAATCGTCATGTCTGCCGCACTCGGAATCATGATGTCGGTGGCACGGTTCGCAGCCCATTCGGGAGACAACAAAAAAATCAAAGCCGAGAAAGAAGCTCTGCCTGCCGACATGCAGGCAGCCAATTTCAGTTCACAGAAACCGGTCAGCTGAAACCCGGCTTCATGGATGGGGCTCTATTTAACATAATGAACGGAGTAAAATGAAAAAGAAATACAACATACTGATAAGCGGGGGCGGTACGGGGGGCCATATCTTCCCGGCGCTTTCTATAGCCAACGCACTCAAACGCAGGCTGGACGCCAATATATTATTTGTCGGCGCGGAGAACCGTATGGAGATGGAAAAGATCCCTGCGGCGGGCTACCCTATCAAAGGTCTGCCTGTGGCCGGATTTGACCGTAAACGCCTCTGGCGCAACATCGGGGTTCTTCTCAAGCTGCGCAAAAGCATGAAAATGGCCGACCGCATCATCAGGGATTTCAAACCGGATATAGCCATAGGAGTCGGAGGCTATTGCTCCGGCCCCACTCTAAAAGCAGCCCAGAAAAGAGGTATCCCCACTCTGCTTCAGGAACAGAATTCCTATGCAGGCGTCACCAACAAACTTCTGGCCAAAAAGGCCCTCAGGATATGTGTGGCATATGACGGAATGGACCGGTTCTTCCCTGCCGACAAAATCATAAAGACAGGCAATCCTGTACGCAAGGACCTCACCGAGCGCGCACGCGAACAGAAACAGGCCAGAGAAAGCTTCGGCCTGAATCCGGAGCGTCCTACCCTACTTGTCATAGGCGGTTCGCTCGGTGCCCGCACACTGAACGAAAGCATGGAAACCGGGCTGCACAGACTCGCGGACAACGGCATACAGGTAATCTGGCAGACAGGCAAAAACTTCGGAGACCGTGGCCTGCAGGCAGCCAAAGGACTGAAAGGAGTCGTGGTAACAAAATTCATAACAGACATGGCCTCGGCATATGCCGCCGCCGATCTGGTGATATCCCGTGCCGGCGCAGGCTCCATCAGCGAACTCGAACTTCTCGGCAAACCGTGTGTACTGGTACCGTCGCCCAATGTGGCCGAAGACCATCAGACCAGGAATGCGGAAGCTCTCTCAAGCCACAACGCCGCCATACTGGTAACAGACGCAGAAGCAAGAGAAAAACTGACCGACACGACCCTTGATCTTCTGAGCAATCCGGGACGCCTCAACGAGATGACGAAAAACATCTCGGCCATGGCACTCAGAGAGAGTGATGAGAAGATTGCAGACGAAGTGATGGAAATATTAGAAGGAAACAGTATCAAAGAGGCTTAAAAATGAGAAACATATACTTTGTCGGTGCCGGGGGAATAGGAATGGCAAATCTTGTCAGATATTATCTGCGTCATGGAGTGAAAGTCGCCGGGTATGACCGCTCCCCTTCCGAACTGACCCGTCATCTTGAAGAGGAAGGAGCCATATTGACATTTACGGACGATGACAACACCATTCCTGCGGAATTCCGTGATCCTGAAAACACGTTAGTCGTATATACTCCCGCAGTGCCTGAGACCAACAAGGTACTCTCCTATTTCCGCCACAACGGATTCGAGATCATCAAACGCGCGGCGCTGCTCGGGAAGATAACCGATGCGACAGACGCCATATGCGTGGCAGGCAGCCACGGCAAAACCACCACATCATCCATGATAGCCAACATACTGCGGAATGCCACGCCCGGCTGCACGGCATTTCTCGGTGGCGTATTGAGAAACATCGACAGCAATCTCGTGCTCAACGAGAAATCATCCATAAGTGTCGTGGAGGCCGACGAATATGACCGCTCATTCCACAATCTGAAACCCTACATAGCCGTCATCACCTCCACCGATCCGGACCACCTGGACATTTACGGAGATGAAGAACATTACTTAGAGGCCTTCAGTATATTCTCGTCTCTTATCCGCGAGAACGGGGTTCTGATACTCCATACAGGACTTAAGATGCGTCCCGCTACAAAACCCGGAATCAGGGTGATGACATACAGCGGCGGTGCGGAAGGCGACTGGCATGCGGAAGATATCAGAATAGGAAACGGACGAATCATCTTCACTCTTGTCGGTCCCGACGGACTGCGCATAGAAGACATGAATCCCGGTGTGCCGGTGGAAATCAACATCGACAACGCCGTGGCGGCCGCCGCCGCCGCACTGACAGCAGGAGCGACACCCGAAGAAGTCAGACAAGGCCTCGCCGACTTCAAAGGCGCCAAACGCAGATTCGAAGTATATCTTGACGGAACGGAGCGCGAGAACGGGCCGGTATTAATAGACG
>ERZ791744.503-NODE-503-length-37793-cov-2.812232_pt1 | contig 37793 bp, 32 predicted proteins | sample MGYA00510039_ERZ791744 | MGnify/ENA primary metagenome ERZ791744 (study PRJEB30046, sample SAMN00791969) | human gut metagenome | study: EMG produced TPA metagenomics assembly of the A metagenome-wide association study of gut microbiota in type 2... | reverse complement strand
GTTGTAACACATTGACATCCTTTCGGCAAGAAACTATAATTATTGTAGGGTATTGAGAGCAGGAGGAACTGGCAGAATGAGCAAAGAAATATCACAGGCAGTAATTCGTAGAATGCCAAGATATTACCGATATCTGGGGGAACTTTTAGATGAAGGGGTAGAACGTATTTCATCGAATGAACTGAGTGCAAGAATGAAAGTGACCGCATCGCAGATCAGACAGGATTTAAATAATTTTGGTGGTTTTGGACAGCAGGGATATGGTTACAATGTACAATTTCTGTATGAAGAAATCGGAAAGATTATGGGATTAAATGAACAGCATAATATTATTATTATTGGAGCTGGTAACTTAGGACAGGCACTTGCCAATTATGTGAAGTTTGAAAAACTCGGCTTCGTCATAGTAGGATTGTTTGATGTGAATCCGGAGTTATGCGGAAAATCCATTCGTGGCAATAAAATCGAAATGATTGATAAACTGGAAGAATTTGTAAAGACACATAAGGTAGATATTGCTACACTGACTATGCCGAAAGAAAAGGCAGATGCTGTGGCAAACCAGCTGGTAAGCCTTGGTGTACATGCAATCTGGAATTTTGCCCATGTGGATCTGGAAGTGTTGGATGAAAATGTTGTAGTGGAAAATGTACATTTATCAGACAGCCTGATGCAGTTATCCTATAATATGACAAAGAACAAAAGGGAAAAGGAAACGCTGGAATAGAGGTGTTTTTGCATGAAAGATGACAAGGAATTTCTGGAAGCATTAGAAAGCAGAAAAGTACCAATACTTGTATTGGATCAGAAATGGCACAGGCTTTTTGCATTAAGCGGAAAAACCAGTGAAATCAAGCAGCTGGAAGAAAAGGTAAATCAGTTGTTAGAACAGCAGGGAAAGCTTAATAATGATTTGAAAGAACTGAAAAAGACAAAGAATCGGTTGATGAAAAGCATTGTTGTCAACATGGAAGGAACTCATGAGGAAAATGAGGGGGATATTTCTTCCAGAAAATTAGATGAAGACAAGAGACTGATTGATGAAGTCAATGTCAAAATGGAAGAAATTGAGGATGAATTAATTGAACTTCCACGAAATATAAATAGTGCAAATCAGGAACTTATGTTAGAAAGCATGCGTTACTGCTATGAGAGACTAAGACAGAACAGCAAAGAAGCAGATGAAATTACGGCCTGGATTGATAAGGTAAGGGTAGAACTTAAGAAAAATATCATCAAAAAACAGAACCGTGAAATCAACAACCGGCAGATTTATTCTTATATGCATGATATTTTTGGTGTGGATATTTTAAATATATTTGATCTGCGGCAGGAAGATGAAGACCGTCTGCAGGGGAAAAAAGCGGTGGAAAATGCGGACGAAAGGAATTAATTTATGGAATATCTTGTAAATTCCCGGGAAATGAAAACATGTGATACCAATACAATCGAACATTTTAAAGTGCCATCCATGGTTCTAATGGAGCGGGCAGCACTTTCTGTGATAGAAGTAATACAGGAAAAAGAAATTTCATGTAACCACGTGCTGGTAGTGTGTGGAACCGGAAATAATGGCGGCGATGGTATGGCAATTGCAAGATTGTTATACTTATCCCACATTCCGGTTGAAGTATATCTCTATGGAAATAAAACACATTTTTCAAAGCAGGCAAAAGAACAGTATGAAATCCTGACATCATATGGTGTACCATTTATTGATGAAATGGAGGATGCAAATTCCTACAGCCTGATTATTGATGCGTTATTTGGCATAGGATTATCACGAAAATTAGATGATGAACTGGTGCACTTGATGGAACGGCTAAACCAGAGCAGTGCCCACCGGCTGGCGGTGGATATACCATCCGGTGTCTCGGCAGATAATGGAACTGTATTAGGTGGTGCATTCAAAGCAGATGATACCGTAACCTTTGCTTACTGCAAGACCGGAATGGTATTATTTCCTGGTGCAGAATACTGCGGAAATATTACGGTTAAGGATATCGGAATCGGAGAAGAAAGCTGGTTAGATAAAAGACCTGCAGCTTATGCAATCACAAAGGAAGATTTAAATTTTTTAAATAATCGTGCTGCTGATTCGAACAAGGGAACCTTTGGAAAAGTCCTTCTGGTTGCCGGAAGCGTGAATATGGCAGGTGCGGCGGTTCTTGCAGCAAAGGCAGCTTATCGCAGTGGCTGTGGTCTGGTGAGAATATATACACCGGAAGAAAACCGTATTATCTTACAGACAGCAGTGCCGGAGGCAATTCTTACTACCTATTCTGCAAAAAAGGCTGATACACAGCAACTGATAGAATGTCTGTCCTGGGCAGATGTTATTATTTTAGGACCTGGAATTGGCAAAAGTGATGTGGCACACAGTATTGTAAAGACGGTACTTAAGAATGCGGCAGTACCAATGGTAGTAGATGCCGATGCATTAAATATCATAGCAGAGCAGACCGAACAGCTTCTTCGCCCACATACAGAACTGGTATTAACGCCACATCTGGGGGAAATGTCCCGGTTAAAACAGCTTGCCGTTTCCTATATCAAAGAAAATATTGAGCAGGTTGCGGAAGATTTCGCAAGGGAATATAATGTAATCTGTGTTTTGAAAGACAGCAGAACGGTAACGGCAATTCCTTATGGGAAAACATTTATTAACCGGAACGGTAACAGCGGAATGGCTACTGCGGGAAGTGGTGATGTACTGAGCGGAATTATTGGAAGTCTGATGGCGCAGGGCTTATCTGCAGAGCAGGCGGCACCGCTTGGGGTATATGTACATGCGGCGGCAGCAGATGAACGGAGCAAAACAGTTTCAATGCATGGACTGACTGCAGGCGAAATTATAAACGGATTATCCGATGTGTTGTCATAATAATAATTTGAGGTGAATGAAATGAAAAGATATAGCAGGGTATATGCCAGCGTGAATCTGGATGCGGCCATTGAGAATATGGAGGCAATGCACCGGCTTTTAAAGAAAGATACCAGCATGTTTGCGGTAATTAAAACAGATGGATACGGACATGGTGCAACGGAACTTGCCCGTGTATTAGAGCCGCTTCCGTATCTCCATGGCTTCTGTGTGGCCACAGTGGAAGAAGGCGTAATTTTAAGAAATCATGGAATTAAGAAGCCGATTCTGATTCTTGGTTTTGCATTCCCGGATGAATATGAGATTATTGTAGAACAGAAATTAGAGCCTGCCGTATTTACGTATGATATGGCAGTTGCACTTTCTGAAGCTGCAACAAAGAAAAATCAGGATGTGGCAATTCACATTGCAGTGGATACTGGAATGAGCCGGATTGGTTATCAGGTGGAAAAAGAAAATGCAGGAGAGATAGCGCAAATCAGTAAGCTGCCACATATAATAATGGAGGGGATTTTTACCCACTTTGCAAGGGCAGATGAAAAGGACAAAACGGGTGCCCATAAGCAGCTTGAACTGTTTCAGAAAATGATTGCAATGTGCAAAGAAGAAGGCGTTATTTTCCATCATGCACACTGTTCAAACAGTGCAGGAATTATTGATTTGCCGGAAGCAAATATGGACATTGTAAGAGCGGGAATTACATTATACGGACTCTGGCCATCGGATGAAGTGCAAAAAGACAGACTGCCAATGCACCCGTTAATGGAATTAAAGAGTCATGTTTCTTACGTAAAGACACTGCCGGCTGGAAGGGAAATCAGCTATGGTGGAACCTATACCACAACCAGAGAGACGAAGGTGGCAACGATTCCGGTCGGTTATGGAGACGGTTATCCGAGAACTTTATCTAACAAAGGTTCTGTACTGATTCAGGGAAAAAGAGTACCGATTCTTGGCAGAGTCTGCATGGATCAGTTTATGGTGGATGTTACTGATGTGCCGGATGTTGTCGTTGGAACAGAGGTAACACTTCTTGGCAGAGACGGCGATGAAATCATTACAGCGGAAGAAATCGGGGATTTATCCGGCAGATTCAATTATGAATTTGTCTGCTGTCTTGGCAAACGTATTCCAAGAATCTATTTCGAAAACAACAAAGAAGTAGAACAGAAAGATTATTTTCAGGATTAGAACAGTATACACTCGATAAAATTGGTAATACTTTCAGTAAAACCTATTCTATGGAGTGTATATTATGATTATCAGACGAGGAGATATCTATTATGCGGATTTAAGACCGGTAGTAGGCTCGGAACAGGGCGGAATCAGACCGGTTCTGATTATACAGAATGATGTAGGAAACCGGCACAGTCCTACGGTTATCTGTGCCGCAATCACATCACAGATGAATAAAGCGAAGCTGCCGACCCATGTGGAGCTGTCCTGTCATGAATATGACATTGTAAAAGATTCGGTTATTTTATTGGAACAGCTTCGTACCATTGACAAGACACGATTAAAAGATAAGGTGTGTCATCTGGATGGAAAAATTCTGTCGAAAATCGACAAAGCACTGAAGATTAGTCTGGAATTATATACATAACTTGACTATTTTGACCTAAAATGTTATATTTTTCAGAAATATGTATAAAAAGGAGAGTATTCAAAAATGGATGACGGAGGGAGTCCGAATACAGGATTTTTTAAAAAAATTTTTCATAAACTTCCATTCAAAGATTCCGAGGATGTAACAGAGGAAGAAATTATTTCCATGGTAAATGAAGGCCATGAGCAGGGAGTCCTTCGGGAAAATGAAGCGGAGATGATACATAATATCTTTGAATTTGGTGATAAAGAAGCCGGTGATATTATGACACACCGTAAAAACATTTCTGCACTGGATGGAAATGACATTTTTGAAGATGTAATCACTCTGGTGATAGACAGCCATTATTCGAGAATGCCGGTATACTCTGATACCATAGACAATATTATCGGAGTATTACATATCAAAGAGACCTTATCCTACAGCAGACAACCGGAGCTTTTAAAGAAGCCGATTAAGGAAATTGACGGGTTAATCCGCCCGGTGGATTTCATACCGGAGACACGCAACATCAATGCATTGTTTCAGGAGATGCAGTCGGCAAAAGAGCATATGGTAATTGTTGTGGATGAATATGGTCAGACAGCCGGACTGGTCACCATGGAGGATATCTTAGAGGAAATCGTCGGAAATATTTTAGATGAACATGATGAGGAAGATACCTATATAGAGAAGAAACCGGACGGAACATTTGTAATGAATGGAATGACACCGTTAGAGGAAGTAGGTGAAGCACTGAATCTTGATTTTGAAGATGAGGATTATGACACCTTAAATGGCCTTCTGATTTCGCTTATTGATAAAATTCCATCGGAGCACGAAGTCTTTGAAGTAAAATACAAAGGCTATATTTTCGAAGTACTTTCCGTGGAAGATAAGATGATAAAATATGTACATGTTGTTCCGGAAAGGTCAGAATCTGCCGAGTCTGACACTGCGACTTGTCAGCAGGATGAAAAAATGGTAGAATAATACACGAAATACGGATAGAAAAGAGGATTTATTATGTCAGGACATTCCAAGTTTGCCAATATCAAACATAAGAAAGAGAAAAATGATGCGGCAAAAGGAAAAATATTTACAATTATAGGACGTGAAATTGCAATTGCGGTAAAAGAGGGTGGAGCAGACCCTGCTAACAACAGTAAATTAAGAGACGTAATTGCAAAAGCAAAGGCGAATAATATGCCAAACGATACCATCGAGCGTGGTATTAAAAAAGCAGCCGGAGACGGTGATTCCGTAAATTATGTACAGGTTACTTATGAAGGATACGGTCCAAGCGGAACTGCAATTATTGTAGACGCATTAACCGATAACAAGAACCGTACCGCTGCAAATGTAAGGAATGCATTTACAAAGGGTCAGGGAAATATCGGAACACAGGGCTGTGTATCTTACCTTTTTGACCAGAAGGGTCAGATTATCATTGCCAAGGAAGACTGCGATATGGATGCAGACGATTTGATGATGATGGCATTGGACGCCGGAGCAGAGGATTTCTCAGAAGAGGAAGACAGCTTTGAAGTAATTACAGCACCGGATGATTTCAGTGCAGTACGTGAAGCTTTGGAAGCAGAAAATATTCCAATGGCAAGTGCTGAGGTTACCATGATTCCTCAGACTTATGTTTCTTTAACAGACGAGAAAGATATTATCAATATCCAGAGAATCCTAGATCTTCTGGATGAAGATGATGATGTACAGGAAGTATATCACAACTGGGAGGAATAAAACTGATACCTGCATTTATCAGAGACAATGATAGATAGATGCAGGTATTTTCTAATAATATATTACATATGGTATAAAGGAGAAGGAAAGATGGAAGAGAATTATCAGATTGAGACAAAATGTATTCAGTCTGGCTGGAAACCAACCAAGGGGGAACCGAGAGTATTACCGATTTACCAGAGCACTACATTTAAGTATGATACCAGTGACCAGATGGGACGGTTATTTGATTTAGAGGAAGCCGGATATTTTTATACGAGACTTCAGAATCCGACCAATGATGCAGTAGCTGCAAAGATTGCAGATTTAGAGGGCGGTATAGCAGCAATGCTGACCTCATCCGGACAGGCAGCCAACTATTTTGCAGTATTTAATATCTGTGAAGCAGGAGACCATATTGTGGCATCCAGCTCCTTATATGGTGGAACCTTTAATCTGCTGGGAACCACACTTAAGAAACAGGGAATTTCCTGTACCTTTGTGGATCCGGATGCATCGGAAGAAGAGCTTTCAGCGGCATTTTTACCAAATACCAAGGCGGTGATTGCGGAGACCTTATCTAATCCATCCCTTGTAGTACTTGATATTGAGAAGTTTGCACATGTTGCCCATGCACATGGGGTACCACTTATCGTAGATAATACATTTGCAACACCGATTAACTGCAGACCTTTTGAATGGGGAGCAGATATCGTAACTCATTCTACTACCAAGTATATGGACGGACATGCCATGGCAGTGGGTGGATGTATCGTTGACAGTGGTAATTTTGATTGGGAGAAATATAAGGATAAATATCCGGGACTGACACAGCCGGATGAATCTTATCATGGAATTGTATACACTCAGAAATTTGGTAAGCTGGCTTATATCGAAAAAGCAACAGCACAGCTTATGCGTGACCTTGGTTCCATTCCATCCCCAATGAATTCCTTCTTACTGAATGTCGGGCTGGAAACTTTACATTTAAGAGTGCCAAGACATTGTGAAAATGCCCAGAAGGTAGCAGAATATTTAAATGCAAATGATAAAGTGGCATGGGTAGATTATCCGGGCTTAAGGGATAACAAATATCATGCACTGGCAGAAAAATATATGCCAAATGGTACCTGTGGTGTTATTGCATTTGGCTTAAAGGGTGGTAGGGAAGTATCCGTATCCTTTATGGATCATCTGAAATTAGCTGCAATTGTAACACATGTAGCAGATTCCAGAACCTGTGTCCTGCATCCTGCCAGCCATACACATCGTCAGATGACAGATGAGCAGTTAATTGAAGCAGGTGTAGCACCGGATTTAATCCGGCTTTCCGTTGGAACAGAAAATGTAAAAGACATCATTGCAGACCTGGAACAGGCATTGGAGAATGTATAAGCAGAAAGGGGTAGCAAAATGAAGAAAATTCTATTTGCAGCATCAGAATGTGTACCATTTATTAAAACCGGAGGGCTTGCGGACGTGTGTGGTGCACTGCCAAAGGAATTTGACCCTCAGTATTGGGATATTCGTGTGGTAATTCCAAACTATAGTTGTATACCGGAACATTTCCGGAGCCAGTTTGAATATGTAACACATTTTTACATGGGAACAGGTTCTTATATCCCAAGCAAATATGTGGGCGTATTAAAATATGAATTAGATGGAATTACATATTACTTTATTGATAATAAAGAGTATTTTGACTGTTTTTCACCTTATGGAAATATCAGACAGGATATCGAAAAATTCTGTTTCTTTGATAAGGCAGTATTATCTATGCTTCCTGTTATCGGCTTCCAGCCGGATATTATCCATTGTCATGACTGGGAAACAGGTCTCATTCCGGTATATCTGAAAAACGAGTTTCAGGGAGATATGTTCTTCTGGGGTATGAAATCTGTTATGACTATTCATAACTTAAAATTCCAGGGTGTATGGGATATTAAGACCATGCGGGGGTTAACCGGACTTCCGGCATCACTCTTCACACCGGATAAGCTGGAATATAAGAAAGATGCTAATATGTTAAAGGGTGGTCTGGTTTATGCAGACTACATTACCACAGTCAGTGATTCTTATGCCAATGAGATTCAGACAGAATATTATGGGGAAGGTTTAAATGGTCTGCTTTCCGCCCGTCATTATGATATGCAGGGAATTGTAAACGGTATCGATTATCAGGTTTACAACCCGGCAACAGATAATAAGATTTACTGTAACTATGATGCTGAGTCATTCCGTAAAAAGAAAGTCAATAACAAGCTGAAATTACAGGAAGACTTAGGACTGACCGTAGATAAGAAGAAATATATGATTGGTCTGATTTCCCGTCTGACTGACCAGAAGGGCTTAGATTTGATTAACTTCGTTATCGACCGTATCGTAGATGACTTTACACAGCTTGTAGTAATCGGAACCGGTGAAGGTCAGTATGAGAATATGTTCCGTTATTATGCATGGAAATATCCGGATCGTGTGTCTGCAAATATCTGTTACTCCGATGACCTGGCGCATAAGTTATATGCATCTGCCGATGCCTTCTTAATGCCATCCCGGTTTGAGCCATGTGGACTGACACAGCTTATTTCATTCCGCTACGGAACAGTGCCAATCGTCCGCGAGACTGGTGGATTAAAAGATACTGTTGTTCCATATAATGAATATGAGAATACCGGAGATGGATTCTCATTCAGTAATTACAATGGGGAGGAAATGCTTTCTGTCATTAATTATTCCAAACACATTTTCTTTGACAAGAAGAAACAGTGGAACCAGATTATTGACCGTGGCATGGCAAAAGACTTCTCCTGGAAGAGTTCTAAGTGCCGTTATGAGAACCTTTACAATTATTTAAAGGGCTGGCCGGTATAAAAAAGAATATCATGTAGATAATAAGACAGACAGTGTAAAACTGCCTGTCTTATTTTTTCTGCGAGTAGCGAAAAATAATCCAGACAGAAAGAAGGGAGCATCTGATATGGAGCAGAAAGAAAACAAAGTGCTGCCAAAGAAAAAAGTCCCAAATGTGGAATTGAAAAATGCAGAAAACAAAAATGCAGAATTACAAAATACAGAATCAAAACCAGAAAAAACAGAAAACAAAGAACGGAAAAAAGATGAATCGAAAAAGGAACAGTTAGACGATCAGGAACTGATCAGGGAATCCGGGCAGATTTCCTTATCTGACAGCCGATGGCATCAGAAGATTCATTTATTATCGGTGATTGGTGAGATTGAAGGTCATGAATGTCTTTCTTCCAATACCAAGACAACGAAATATGAGCATGTACTGCCGAAGCTTGCAGAAATAGAAGATTCTGACCAGGTGGATGGTGTTCTTGTGCTTTTGAATACAGTAGGCGGTGATGTGGAATCCGGACTTGCCATTGCAGAAATGCTATCTTCCTTAAGTAAACCGACAGTGTCCCTTGTCTTAGGCGGAAGTCATTCCATTGGTGTGCCGCTGGCGGTTTCAACGGACTATTCTTTTATTGTGCCATCGGGAACCATGGTCATCCATCCGGTGCGTATGAGCGGGACAGTAATCGGAGCACCGCCAACTTATGATTATTTCCAGCAGATGCAGAATCGGATTATTCATTTTATAGCATCTCACAGCAGAGCGGATGAAAAAAGATTAGAGCAGCTCATGATGAATACCACTATGCTGGCAAAGGATCTGGGAACCATTCTTGTAGGAGCGGATGCAGTAAAAGAAGGACTGATTGACGAAGTGGGGGGAATCGACCAGGCACTTCATAAATTGCATGAGATTATACGAGAACAGAAAAACGAATGCCTGTAATGACAAACGCATCAAAATATGGTATACTAATGCACAGTGTTGATAATTTTATACAAGTAACTGTAGTGAGAGATACCAAGGAGGCAGCTATGTCATTATTACAGTCTGTTTTATTAGGTCTGATACAGGGATTAACCGAATTTCTGCCGGTAAGCAGTTCCGGTCATCTGGCAATATTTAAACAGTTTTTTCAAATAGAAACCGGTGGAATGTTTTTTGATATTCTGCTTCACATCGGAACACTGATTGCCGTATTTATTGTATATTATAAGGATATATTCCGCATGATTAAAGAAGGCTTTGCCATTATTGGTGATTCTTTTGTAAATGTGGCAACCTTTTTTAAACGTGTGATAACAAAAGAAGATTTACCATACCGTAAAATCGTGCATAATAGTTACCGGAAATTTGTGATGCTTGTCATTGTTTCCACGATTCCAACCGGAATTATTGGAATTGCAGCGAAAGATCTGGTGTCTGCGGCAGAGCAGATTTTACTGGTTCCTGGAATCTGCCTTATTATTACGGCAGTACTTTTATTTATTGCAGACCGAATTTCGGATGGCGGCAAGACACCAAAGCAGGTAACTTATACCAATGCATTTTTGATCGGTATCAGTCAGGGAATCGCAACCATGCCGGGCTTATCGCGGTCAGGAACCACAATCACAGCATGTCTTTCTACCGGAATGACCCGCAAATTTGCGGTAAAATATTCTTTTATCATGTCTATTCCGGCAATACTTGGAGCATTGGTAGTAGAGATTAAGGATGTTGAATTTGCAGCATTACAGTCTGCAGATATTTTGAATTACATAGTTGGAACGCTGGTGGCAGCGATAGTCGGTTATATCTGCATTAAGACCATGCTGGTAGTAGTGCGCAAAAAGAAATTCACGATATTTTCCATCTACTGTCTCATAATGGGACTGGTATCAATTGGAGGATATTTCTATATGTAAACGGGAGATTGAAATGGCAACTGGAACTAGAAAAAAGACAACTCAGAAGAAAAAAACAACGGGAACAACAGCATCAAAGGCAAGAAAACAGCGGGAACAGCAGGAATCCTTCCGGAATGAAGTGATTCTTTGGATTGCACTGGCAGTCTGTATTGTTTTGCTGCTTGCCAATTTTGGAATCGGTGGAAAAATCGGAAGCGGAGTCAGTTCCTTTTTCTTTGGAATATTTGGATTAATGGCATATGTATTCCCAATCTGTTTCTTTTTAGCCGTGGTGTTCGCAGTGTCTAACCGGGAAAATAAAGTAGCAGCAGTCAAAATTGTAGCGGCGGTATTATTTGTATCCTTTTTATGCCTGTTTGTGCAGATGGTAACAGACAGCAGCAAGGAAGCAGGAGCAATATCCGCTTTCCGCTATGGCTTTGAAAATAAGGCTGGTGGCGGTATAATCGGTGGATTATTAGAACAGCTTCTGTGTCCGAATTTTGGTGTGCCGGGTACTTATGTCATTGATATTATCGTTTTGATAATTTCCCTGGTGCTGATTACGGAACGTTCTATTATGAAGGGCATGCAAAAAGGCGGAAAAGTCATTTACGATTCTGCCAAGGATGATGCAATCCGCCGAATGGATGCAGCAAAGGAACGCCGGGAGGAGCGGGAGAAAGAAAGAGAAAAAGAGCAGGCAAGACGACGGATGGAAAAGAAGGTAAGCGGTGTAGCATTGGATACCAAATTACCATCCCCGGATAAAAAGAAAGTTAAATCAGATGATATTAATGAAATTACTTTAAGTGATATCGAAGATATGCCGGTGGTACAGGAAGAAAATAAAGTTGTACTTACGGCAGCCAACGGCAGTCAGGGAGTGGAACCGCCGGTATGGCGGGAGCCGGTAATTCACACACTGAATGAGCCGGTGGCAACCATACATAGAACAGAGGTAAAACCGGTAATTGAGCCTGCATTTGAGCCGGAACCTGTTGCAGAAAAGACAGAAAGCTATATGCAAAAAGAACCGGTGCAACCTGCAATGGACGAAGAAAAGCCAAGGAAAAATAAAAAGCAGGATAAGATGGAAATTGAAGATGAAGTAGCGGCAGTAGAAGAATCCATCGTAAAACAGGAAAGTTCCGGTGGCAGATATGTATTCCCGCCGGTAGATTTGCTGAAAAAAGGAAATACAGGTGCTTCTGGTGATACAAGGGATTATCTGAATCAGACAGCAGCAAAATTAAAAGAGACTCTAAAGAATTTTGGAATTAATATTACAATTACGGCTATCAACTGCGGACCAGCAGTAACGAGATATGAATTCCAGCCGGAAATGGGTGTAAAGGTCAGCAAAATCGTAAATTTGTCCGATGATATCAAGATGAATCTTGCGGCGGCGGATATCCGGATTGAAGCACCGATTCCGGGTAAAGCAGCCATTGGTATCGAGGTGCCGAATAAAGAAAGTATTCCGGTTATGTTCCGTGATCTGGTAGAGTCAGAGGAATTTCATGCCAATAAATCACCGATTGCTTTTGTAGCAGGAAAAGATATTGCCGGAAAAGTCATGATTGCGGACATTGCAAAGATGCCGCATCTATTGATTGCAGGAGCTACCGGTTCCGGTAAATCTGTCTGTATCAATACAATTATTATGAGTATTTTGTACCGGGCAGATCCGGAGGATGTAAAGCTTATCATGATTGACCCGAAGGTGGTTGAGTTAAGTGTATACAATGGAATCCCACATCTGTTTATTCCGGTTGTTACAGATCCGAAGAAGGCGGCAGGTGCATTGCACTGGGCGGTAGCTGAAATGACAGACCGTTATCAGAAATTTGCAGAATACGGTGTCCGTGATCTGAAGGGCTATAACCAGAAAATAGAAGGAATCAAAGATATTGATGACCCGGATAAGCCAAAGAAGATGCCACAGATTGTAATTATTGTGGACGAGCTGGCGGATTTGATGATGGTTGCACCGGGGGATGTGGAAGATGCTATCTGCCGGTTGGCGCAGCTTGCAAGAGCCGCAGGAATCCATCTTGTCATTGCAACACAGCGTCCTTCCGTAAATGTCATTACCGGACTGATTAAAGCAAATATGCCATCCCGAATCGCATTTTCTGTAACGTCCGGTGTGGATTCAAGAACCATTCTTGATATGAACGGTGCGGAAAAGCTTTTAGGAAAAGGCGATATGCTTTATTATCCGCAGGGCTTACAGAAACCGCTTCGTGTACAGGGTGCGTTTGTATCCGATAAAGAGGTATCAGATGTGGTTGAATTCTTAAAGGAACACAATGAGGGGGAAGGCTACAGTAGTGATATTGAAGAGCGGATGAACAATATTTCTGTATCCGCAAGCACTGGTGCTGATGCGGCATCTGGTGATGGAAATGACAGAGATGCTTATTTCTTGGATGCTGCAAAGCTTTTGATTGATAAAGATAAAGGTTCCATTGGAATGATTCAGCGTTATTTTAAAGTTGGTTTTAACCGGGCGGCAAGAATTATGGATCAGCTGGAAGAAGCTGGTGTAGTAGGACCGGATGAAGGGACCAAGCCGCGACAGGTGTTAATGTCTCCGGAACAGCTGGAAGCATTTATTGAAGAGGGTAATTAAGAAAGATTTATAGAATACAATCCATGAGGAGGAAATGAAGATGAAGTCAGATATTGAAATTGCACAGGAAGCAGAACTGGTACATATTAAGGAAGTGGCTGAGAAGCTCGGAATAAACGAGGATGAGCTGGAATTTTACGGAAAATACAAAGCAAAGATTTCCGATGAATTATGGGAGTCTGTAAAAGACAGGGAAGATGGCAAACTGGTTCTTGTAACAGCTATTAACCCGACACCTGCCGGCGAAGGAAAGACCACAACAAGTATCGGACTTGGTGAGGCGATGGCTTTACTTGGTAAAAAAGCGGTACTTGCACTTCGTGAGCCGTCTTTAGGACCGTGCTTTGGAATCAAAGGTGGAGCTGCAGGTGGTGGATATGCGCAGGTAGTTCCGATGGAAGATTTAAATCTGCATTTTACCGGAGATTTCCATGCAATCACATCCGCAAATAACCTGTTGGCAGCATTATTAGATAATCATATCCAGCAGGGCAACCAGCTTGGAATTGACCCACGTCAGGTAGTATGGAAACGTTGTATGGATATGAATGACCGTGCACTTAGAAATATTGTAATCGGTCTTGGAAGCAAGATGGATGGTATGGTGCGTGAAGACCATTTCATCATTACAGTGGCATCTGAAATTATGGCTGTTTTATGTCTGGCGGACAATATGGAAGATTTGAAACGCCGTCTGGGCAGAATCATAGTTGCCTATTCCTTTGACGGAAATCCGATTACGGCAGATGATTTACATGCAACCGGTTCTATGGCAGCACTCCTAAAAGATGCCATCAAACCAAATCTGATTCAGACATTAGAGCACAATCCGGCCATTGTTCATGGTGGACCATTTGCAAATATTGCTCATGGATGCAACAGTGTCCGTGCTACAAAGACAGCTTTAAAATTAGGCGATATTGCAATTACAGAGGCCGGTTTTGGTGCTGACCTTGGTGCTGAGAAATTCTTTGATATCAAGTGCCGTAAGGCTGGACTTAAACCGGACGCAGTGGTACTGGTAGCAACCATCCGTGCATTAAAATATAACGGTGGGGTTCCAAAGGCAGACCTTGCAAAGGAAGATTTGGAAAGCTTAAAGAAGGGAATTGTAAACTTAGAGAAACATATCGAGAACCTTCAAAAATTTGGTGTACCGGTAGTAGTTACCTTAAACTCCTTTGTAACCGATACCAAAGAAGAAATTGCATTTGTAGAGAACTTCTGCAAGGAAAGAAATTGTGAATTTGCATTATCTGAAGTATGGGAAAAAGGTGGCGAAGGTGGAATCGAACTTGCAAAGAAAGTACTGGATACTTTAGATCATAAAGAAGCACATTTCAAACCTCTGTATGACGATGAGATGTCTCTTATGGATAAGATTAAGACGATTGCAACTGAGATTTATGGAGCAGATGATGTAACTTACAGTAAGGCTGCATTAAAAGAATTAAAACACATTGAAGAAATGGGAATGGGCAATTTCCCTGTATGTATGGCAAAGACCCAGTATTCTCTTTCTGATGATGCATCAAAGCTTGGCAGACCGACTGGCTTTACCGTAAATGTCCGTGAAGTATATGTATCTGCCGGAGCAGGCTTTGTAGTAGCTATTACCGGCTCTATTATGACCATGCCTGGACTTCCGAAAGTACCGGCTGCAAATAATATTGATGTAACCAATGATGGCGTAATTACAGGATTATTTTAGGAGGTATCATGGCATTATTAATTGATGGAAAAAGAATTTCTGCTGAAATAAAAGATGAATTAAAAGAAGAAGTAGCACAGTTAAAGGAACAGGGAATCACAGGAGCACTTGCTGTAATCCAGGTGGGAAATGACCCTGCATCCAGTGTATATGTCAGAAACAAAAAGCGTGCCTGCGAATATATTGGGATAGATTCTCTTTCTTACGAGCTTCCGGAAGAGACTTCCCAGGATGAATTACTGGCTTTAATCGATAAATTGAATAAAGAAGAACATGTAAAAGGCATTTTGGTACAGCTTCCATTGCCAGAGGGCATTGATGAGGATGCGGTAATCCGTGCCATTTCTCCGAAGAAGGATGTAGATGGTTTCCATCCGGAAAATGTCGGCGCATTGATGATTGGACAGAAAGGATATATTTCCTGCACACCTGCCGGAATCATCCAGCTTCTGAAACGTTCTGACATTGATATTGAGGGAAAACACTGTGTTATCGTTGGAAGAAGCAATATTGTTGGAAAACCGATGGCAATCTTAATGCTGCGTGAGAATGCAACTGTTACAGTAACGCATTCAAAAACCCGTAATTTAAAGGAAATCTGTAAAGAGGCAGATATTCTGATTGTTGCAATTGGGAAAAAAGAATTTATTGATGCATCCTATGTAAAAGATGGTGCAGTTGTCATTGATGTAGGAATTCATCGCGATGAGAACAATAAACTTTCCGGTGATGTAAAATTTGATGAAGTAGAGCAGCTTTGTAGTGCGATTACACCGGTTCCGGGTGGAGTCGGACCAATGACCATTGCAATGTTAATGAACAATTGTGTGGAAGCTATGAGACATGAATAGGAGAAGGCTATGAAGTGTGCAAATTGTGGAGCAGAAATAAAATTAGGCTGTGTATACTGTTCTGTATGTGGAAAAGAAGCACAGATTGTTCCGGATTATAATGTGGAAGAGGATATTTTAAAAGAATTATTAGAAGAAGACGATAAACCGAATAAGAATACCTCTTCCAACGGAAAGAAGAAAAAATCATTGAAAAACAGCCAGAAGAAAAAGAAAGAGGCAGAACAGAAAAAGAAACAGAAAAGACTTCTGATTACAGTATCAGTTCTGATTGCTATTGTAATCATTGGTGTTATCATTGTGCTTCTGGTGCAGAACAGCCATAAGAAATCTTTTGATTATCAGTATCAGAAGGGAATCAGTTACACGGAAGAGAAGAATTATACCAAGGCATTGACCTATTTTGAACAGGCTGAGAAATTGCAGCCGGATAATGTGGATGTATTACTGCGGATGGCTGATTTGTACCGTCTCCGAAAAGATGAAACATCAGAAGAAGCGTATTTGTTACAGATACTTACCCTTGATAAGAACAATGAAGAAGCGTATCAGATGCTGATTGCCTTATATGATAAGCAAAAGGAATATGATAAACTACAGGATTTATATGAACAGTCAGACTCTGATAAAATAAAAGCGCTGTTTGATAATTATGAAGTAAAGGCTCCGGAGTTTTCGGAAGAAGCCGGGGAATACAATGATACGATTGAAATTGAACTGATGGCAGACTCAGACTGTACCATTTATTATACGTTAAACGGTGATTCTCCGATTGAAAAGGGAATGGAATATACAGAACCGATTTCTTTAGAGGATGAGAAAGAATATACCATCAAAGCAGTAGCAAAGGACGCAAGAGGCTTTTATAGTGAGATTGCAGAAGCAGATTATGAAATTACTTTTGAAGCTCCGGATTCTGCTAATGTGACACCTGCTGCCGGAACATATTATGATGCACAGAGCATCAGTATACAGGTTCCCGCCGGTTCCACCGCTTACTATACCTGGGATGGTTCAACACCAACACAGGATTCTGATGTATACAGTGAACCACTTGAAATGCCACAGGGCAATAATGTGTTGTCTGTTCTTGTGGTAGATGACCATGGACTGGCAAGCCCGGTGATAAGATATAATTATATTTATCTGCCGGAATAAGCTATAGCAGATGAACAAAGGCAGATAAGAATGTTTCTTATCTGCCTTCGTTCCGGGGATTTTAAAAATTAGTCTTCTTTTACAAATTCAATGACACCCTTGTCAAGTCTGGATACTCTTGCTAAAGAATAAACATCGATGCCCTGTTCCTCTAATTTTTCACGACCAGGCTGAAATGCTTTTTCGATTAAGACACTGACACCTGCGATGGTGGCATGTGCTTTACGGATTAGGCGGATAGCACCGGTAGCAGCTTCGCCGTTGGCAAGGAAATCATCCACGATAAGAATGTGGTCATTTTCGCTGATGTATTTTGCGGAAATGGTTAATTCATAGCTGGTTCCTTTGGTGTAAGAAGTTACAACAGTCTGATATAAATCATGATTTAAAATTTTAGAAGGCTGTTTCTTTAAAATAACAAGTGGAACGCCTAATGCTTCTGCAGCCATAAGAGCCGGAGCAATACCGGAGCTTTCGATGGTAGCAATACGTGTAATACCTTTTCCTTTATAATGTTCTGCAATATCTTTGCCCATTTTCTTCATTAATTCAGGATCCACCTGATGATTAATAAAGCTGTCAACCTTTAAAATGTTTTCACTTTCTGCGATTCCTTCTGCAAGAATTTTGTCTTCTAATAATTTCATTTTGTTACTCCTTTGATTGTATTATATTTAAGCAGAAATCTGCTGTTTATTCATTGGTGTCTGAATAGTAAGCGGCATAAATCTTTTCTAAGATATGTTCTTCATAATCCTCCGGCAGACCGGCAAATTTAGCATGAAGAAGTGCGGCAATTTTGTCGGAACGGATAAAGTAACGCTGCTCCATGGAAGGCTCGCTGTCAGCACCACTGACATGGTCGATTTCTTCCGCAGTATAGTTGGAAGAGAACCATTCCATAATTTCGCTGGTGCGTCTGCTTTCCATATCTGCATCCGCAGACATCTGGTTGATTTTACGGAAATGTGTAATTCCGATTCCAAGAAAAATAACAAACAGAACAGACATTACAACAATCATAATAACACGCATATAATCAGCCATTGGTAATTTGATGATGTCCAGAGCAAAAAGAATGACAAAAATCAGACCGGCAATTCCAACTCCAAGGAATGTATAAGCGGTAGAACGATTATCTTCCAGCTGGGCATCTTTCTCCTTGTATACCATGTTATGTACCTGACCTTTCGTTATAATAATACTATTATAAGTGATTTTATCCGACGATACAATAACCTTGTTTGTATTTCTGAAATAAGGTATACTGCAAGTATGAAGATAACAATATTATGCGTAGGAAAAATCAAAGAAAAATATTTCAGGGATGCCATTGCCGAGTACGAAAAAAGACTGGGCAGATACTGTAAGCTTGAAATTGTGGAAGTGGCAGATGAGAAAACACCGGATGGAGCATCCGGGGCAGAGGAACAGCAGATTCGTCGTAAAGAGGGGGAACGTCTTTTAAAATATTTAGAAGGAAAGAACTGCTACGTTATTGCCCTTGCAATCAACGGAAAAATGCTGGATTCTGTTGCACTATCAGAAAAAGTCAGTGACTTGATGGTAAAGGGCAACAGCCATATCGTTCTTGTGATTGGAGGCTCCCTTGGAATTGCGGATGAAGTATTAAAACGTGCAGATGAAAAAATAAGCTTTTCGAAGATGACATTTCCGCACCAGCTGATGCGTGTTATTTTATTGGAGCAGTTATACCGGAGCTATCGGATTATCAATCATGAACCGTATCACAAATAAGCAACCGTATCATAAATAGAAGAAACGGATAAAAGGAGGAGATTTTATGAGGATGTACGACCTCATTTTAAAGAAAAAGGAAGGAGCTGCTTTAAGCAAAGAAGAAATCCAGTGGATGATAAATGCATTTACAACCGGTGAAATTCCGGATTATCAGATGTCAGCCATGCTGATGGCAATCTGTTTTCAGGGAATGAATCACGATGAGACACTGGCATTAACACTTGCTATGCGGGATAGCGGAGATGTGCTTGATTTATCCGGTATTAAAGGCGTAAAGGTGGATAAACACAGCACTGGTGGTGTGGGAGATAAGACCTCTCTGATTCTGACACCAATCATTGCTGCACTGGGTGTTCCGGTAGCAAAAATGTCCGGAAGAGGATTGGGTCATACCGGTGGAACCATTGATAAGTTAGAATGCTTTGAAGGATTCAGCACTTCCATATCAGAAGAAGCCTTTTTAAAGCAGGTATCAGAGGTTGGCGTTGCAATTGCGGGACAGACTGCTAATCTTGCACCAGCAGATAAGAAGCTGTATGCACTCCGGGATGTCACTGCTACGGTAGCGGAGAAATCCTTAATTGCCAGCAGCATTATGAGTAAGAAATTAGCCAGCGGGTCGGATGCCATTGTCCTTGACGTAAAGACCGGAAACGGTGCATTCATGCAGACTGTGGAAAAGGCAGAGGAACTTGCCCGGATTATGGTGGCCATCGGAAATGGTGCTGGAAAGAAAACTTATGCGGTTATTACAGATATGTCACAGCCTCTTGGCAATACAGTAGGCAATATTGTGGAAGTGCAGGAAGCCATTGAAGCATTGAATGGAAAAGGGCCAAAGGATCTGATGGATGTTGTCTATGCATTAGGGTATCTTATGTTAAAGGCTGCCGGTGTGGCAGAAGATGAAAAAGAAGCAAGAACAATGATGGAGAAAGTCATTGTAAGCGGAAAGGCACTGGATAAATTTGCAGACTTTGTAGAAGCACAGGGTGGCAGAAAGGAACAGGTTTATCATCCGCAGTTATTGGCAAAAGCAGCAATTACAGAAACCATCACCGCACCGGAAGATGGATATGTAGAAGCTTTAAATGCTATGGCAATTGGAACTGCCTGCATGAGCCTTGGCGGCGGCAGAGAGACAAAGGAGAGTCAGATTGATTTAACTGCCGGTATCCGCCTTAAGAAAAAAATAGGAGACAGCGTAAAAAAAGGAGAATGTCTGGCCGAATTATATGGTAATGATGCAGCAAAATGCAACGATGCAAAGGAACTGGTTCAAAATGCATTTCTTTTCAGTAAAGAGCCACTGGATGCACCGGAAACAGTTTTAAAATATATTACCGCATAGAAAAGAAAAAAACTCATATAGTTATATATGAGGAAAAACAATAAGAAAGAGTTAAAAAAAGATTTTAAAAATCATATGGTGGAATCCTTAGAACTGCCGAAAGACTTAGTCTACCGGGCAGCAATTGTAACCGTTATGGGTAACAGGGAACTGCTGTTGGAAAATTATAAGGGAATCTTAGAATACGAGAAAGAATATATCAGGATTCAGGCGAAAAGCTGCCGGATTCTTGTTCGTGGGAAAAATCTCAACATTTCCTATTATACGAATGAAGAGATGAAAATAACAGGAATCATCCAAAGTATTGAGTATGAATAGAGGTTTTCGATGACAACACTTTCCCTGTTTAAATATATAGGCGGTTACCTTGAGGTAGTCTTAAGTGGTTATGCCCCGGAACGATTTTTAAATCTGTGTGGCAATCACAATATTTTAATCTGGAATCTTCGAAAAGAGGAAGATGTTTATCGCTTTTTTATCAGCATTCGTGCATTTTGGAGTATCCGTCCGTTCGTAAGCAAGACCGGATGCAGGATTCGGATTCTGCGCAAAATAGGATTTCCGTTCTGGATGAACCGTTACCGGAAACGAAAATGCTTCCTGATGGGAGTAATTCTCGCAGCTGGTCTGGTGTGGTTTTTATCACGATTTCTCTGGAATGTGGAGGTAGATGGTAATTCATCTGTTACGACAGAAACCGTTTTAACATTTCTTGATGAGGAGGATTGTGGTTACGGAGACCGGATTCGTACAATTGACTGCGAACAGTTAGAACGGGATCTGCGGGCACAGTTTCCGGAAATTATCTGGGCATCGGTACAGATTTACGGAACGAAAATGACGGTATTAATCAAGGAAAATCTGGTACAGCAGGAAGCAATGGAAGAATTGCCGCATGAAGCTTCAGACCTGATAGCAGAAGAGGATGCGACAGTGGAATCCATTGTTACAAGAAATGGAACCCCACTAGTAAAGAACGGCGATGCAGTAAAGGCAGGAGATATATTAGTAAGTGGCAGGATTGATTTGACCAATGACAGCGGGGAACGGTATGCCTATGAATATTGCAATGCAGATGCGGATATATATCTGCTGACGGAATATCCCTACCATGATAAATTTTCCCTTGTCCATGAAGAAAAAAGAATGACCGGTGCAGAAAAGAAACGGTATGCTATTGATTTCTTTGGAAAAGTAATAACACTTCCGGCATTAAGCGGTGAATTTGAATGTGCAGACAAAACAACAGATTATAAACAGCTTTGCCTCCACGGGGACTTTTATCTGCCACTTGGAATCTATTCTAGTACTTTAAAAGAGTATCGGACAGAACAGGCAATTTATACGAAAGAGCAGGCAGAAGCGGTTGCTACAGAAAATTTTAATATTTATTTGTCACATTTAGCAGAAAAAAATATTCAAATTTTAGAAAAAAATGTTATTATAGATATGGACGATAAAAACTGTATCATGGAAGGAATCATCAAAGTGCGCACAAAAGTTGCTTTAAGGCACGAAACGGAACAGCTTACAGCACCTGATACAGAAGACACAGAGGAAGGGCTAGTATTAAATGAGCTTGAATGAAACAAGAATTGATATACCGGCAGAGCATGTTTCCAATATTTTCGGACAATTTGACCATAATATAAAATTGATTGAACGGACCTTAAATGTTACGGTAGTGCCCCGCAATGAAGGAATCAAAGTCATTGGAGATACCGCAAATGTAGAGGGTGCATGCAAGGTGTTTGCAGAACTTTTACAACTGGCAGAGAGAGGAAACATGATTGATGAGCAGAAGGTTGCATATACACTTTCTCTTTTGGGAGAACATAAAGAAGGCTCGTTGGTAGAAATCGATAAGGACTGCATCTGCCATACGATAAACGGCAAACCGGTGAAACCAAAGACTTTAGGCCAGAAGGCTTATGTGGATGCCATCCGCAAGCAGATGATTGTATTTGGAATCGGACCTGCCGGAACCGGAAAGACTTATCTTGCCATGGCAATGGCAATTACTGCATTTAAGAATGAAGAAGTAAATCGTATTATTTTAACCCGTCCTGCAATTGAAGCCGGTGAGAAATTAGGATTTCTTCCGGGAGATTTACAGAGCAAGGTAGATCCGTATCTTCGCCCGCTGTATGATGCACTGTATCAGATTATGGGAGCAGAAAGCTTTCAGCGGAATATGGAAAAGGGGCTTATTGAGGTCGCACCATTGGCTTATATGAGAGGCCGTACCTTAGATAATGCATTTATTATCTTGGATGAGGCACAGAATACTACACCGGCACAGATGAAGATGTTTTTAACACGTATTGGATTTGGCTCCAAGGTTGTGGTGACCGGAGATGCTACCCAGAAGGATCTGGCTCCTGGAACGAAGTCGGGACTGGATGTGGCATTACGTGTACTTCGCAATGTAGATGAGATATCCGTCTGTAAATTAACCAGCGCTGACGTAGTAAGACATCCTTTGGTACAGAAGATTGTAAAAGCCTATGACGATTATGAATCAAAAGCAAATAAAAGAACGAAAAGAGTAACGAAAAATGAAGGAAGATAGATTTTCACCCAAAAGAATGATTCGTATGCTGGGAATCATTATTTCCGTTGCGATTTATTCTGTTTTTCTGGCAATAATCTGCAAGTTTACCATAGACCGTGTACTGGTGCTTGTTTTTATAAATGCTTTATATCTGCCATTGCTGATTGCAGTGATTGAAATGGAACGTATCAGAGGGCATCTGAACCGGAATGAAAAAAGTGATTTTCATCAGCTGTTTCTTTGCTTTCTTGCAGCAGCAGCCTGTTATGTGGGTTTCTTTTTTATGCCGGCATATATGGCACCGGTCATGATTCCAGTCATGATTCTTTCCTGTGGTGGAAATGAGCTGATTGGTATTTTAGGTGGAATTTATTTTAATACACTGCTTTGCATGTGTTCCAGCGGCAGTTTTTATGAATATGCGGCATATACTATGCTGACGGTACTTTCCGGAATTCTGCTTATGGTAATCAGCCAGAAAAAATATAAAATTTATGGATGCATCATGACCGTTGCATTGTCGTTTGCTGTTCCGAGTATCTTCTATTACATCAGCAGCTTTGAAATCAATTATCATCAGTACTTATCCGCAGGATGCAGCATGATACTGACAGCAGTTTTTTCGTACTTTTTTGCGGACAGGCTGTATTATTATGCGAAGCATGAAAAAGAACGTACTTTAGCTGAAATTATTGCAGAAAATTTTCCACTGGTACAGGAGATTAAAAACTATTCGGAAATTGATTATGCACATGCCCGTAAAGTTTCGAGTGTGGCAGAAGAATGTGCAAAGGAGCTTGGGGCAGATGATAAAACGGTAGCTGCGGCAGGATTTTACTACCGGATTGGCAAGCTGGAGGGAGAACCGTTTGTAGAAAATGGAGTTCGTCTTGCTGAGATTAACTGTTTCCCGAAAAACGTGGTTAAGATTCTAAGTGAATACAATGGTGAATTAAATGCTATTAGTTCCATAGAGTCTGCAATCGTACATATTGTGGACAGTATTGTTACCAAATTTGAACTTTTGGACAAGGAAACCGTGAAGAACAGCTGGAATCATGATATTATTATTTATCAGACATTAAACGAAAAATCGGCTGCCGGATTATATGATGAAGCGAATCTTGGCATGAACCAGTTTATTAAAATCAGAGAGTTTTTAACGAAAGGAGCGGATTTATTTTGAGCCTTGCGATAGAAAAAGAAGCGGAGGTTACCTTCGATTTTGATTATGAAACACTTGCAAAAGATGTAATATCGTTTACAATGGAACATGAGCATTTTCCTTTTGAAGCAGAAATCAGCCTTACGCTGACAGATAACGAAGGTATCTGGAAGGTTAATAAAGAGTTCCGGGAGATAGACCGCCCGACGGACGTTTTATCCTTTCCAATGTTAGAATATGATGTACCGGGAGATTTTTCCCAGATAGAGAATCAGACGGAGGATTGCTTTAATCCAGATACAGGGGAAATTCTGCTGGGGGATATTATTATTTCTGTGGACAAGGTCAGGGAACAGGCAGAGGAATATGGCCACAGCATGCAAAGAGAATTTGCATTTCTGATTGTACATAGTATGCTGCATCTGTTTGGTTACGACCATATGGAAGAACAGGAAGCTGCGGTGATGGAAGAAAAGCAGCGCGAGATTTTAGAATGCTTAAATATTTTAAGATAAAAATGGAGGAACATCATGAAAAAGAGATTAAGTATTGTTTTATGCATGACACTGATGGCAACCAGTCTTCTGGCTGGATGTAAGAAAAAAGAGGAAGCTCCGGAACCAACAGAAGCCGTTTCTGAAGCAGAACCTGAAACCGAAACTGAAACCGGCAAAGATGGTATGGCAAGAAGTTACCTGACCGGTGAATGGATTGATAAAGATTTAGCAAAGAAGAAACCGGTTGCAATCATGATTGGAAATACCAATGATGCATTGCCACAGTATGGGCTGTCACAGGCAGACGTACTTTACGAAGCTCCTGCTGAAGGCGGAATTACCCGTCTGATGCCAATTTTCCAGGATTATTCCGGATTAGACAAGATTGGTTCGGTAAGAAGCTGCCGTCACTACTACGCATATTATGCAATGGAATTTGATGCAATTTATATTCATTACGGACAGGCAATTTACGCAACTGAGCTGTTAGAGAGTGGCAAAGTTGAGGACTTAAACGGTTTAGAGGGTGCCATTGATTCTGCTACTTTCTATCGTGACAAGTCAAGAAAGGCTCCACACAATGCATTTGTAAGCACAGATGGTATTGATGCCGGAATTGAATTAAAAGGTTATGATACCGAGCTGCCTTCCGATTATGAAGGACATTATCAGTTTAATGAAAATGATGAAAAAGAAATTGAACTTACAGACGGAGCAGATGCAGCAGTGGTTCAGCCGGGATATTATGTAAACAATCCTTGGTTTGTATATAACAGTGAAGATGGTTTATACTATCGTTTCCAGTATAAAAAAGAGCATATGGATGAAAATACAGGCACACAGCTTGCTTTTAAGAACATTCTGCTTCAGTACTGCGATTATACCAAGTTAGATGATGCACACGGTTATCTGGATGTTGAGAGCACCGGTGAAGGAACCGGAAAATATATTACTAACGGTAAAGTAATAGATGTGACATGGAAGAAAGCAAGCGAAAACGAGCCAACCAGATACTATGACGCTTCCGGAAATGAAATCACATTGAACCAGGGTAAAACCATGGTATGTGTATTGTTAAATGATATGGAGAAGAAATTAAATATCTATGCAACAGAAGATGAGTTTACACCACCTTCCGCAAAATAATTATTTCGAAAATTACTTGAGGTAAATTTATGAGTTCAGGAAAAAAGAGTGACGCCAACTTTTTAGTACAGGGTTCCATTCTTGCAATTGCCTCTATAGTCAGCAGGATAATCGGTCTGCTCTATCGTATCCCGATGACCAATATCATTGGAGATACCGGTAACAGTTATTACAGTGCAGCCTTTGAAATTTACAATATCCTGCTGATTATTTCTGCATACAGCCTGCCATTGGCGGTATCCAAGCTGGTATCTGCCCGTGTTTCGAAGGGGCAAAGAAAAAATGCATATCGAATTGTAAAAGGGGCCCTGCTTTTAGCAACCGGTACCGGACTTACTGCAAGTTTGATTCTTTTCTTTGGTGCGTCATTCTTCACAAACATGCTGAATACGCCCCTTAGTATTTTTGCATTGAAGGTTCTGGCACCGACGATACTGGTAGTTGCTGTATTAGGAGTCTTACGTGGATTTTTCCAGGGACTTGGTACCATGATGCCGAGTGCCATTTCACAGATTATCGAACAGATTGTCAATGCGATTGTCAGTATTGCAGCTGCCTATATCCTCTATGGATATGGGGCAAGAATCGGAGCAGTGCTTGGAAATAAGGAAAAGTATGGTTCTGCTTACGGCGCTGCAGGCGGAACACTGGGTACCAATATGGGAGCAGTGTTTGCACTTTTATTCCTTGGAATGTTGTTTCTGGCATACAAACGTATTTTTAAACGACAGATGCGCCGTGATACCAGCAGCAAAACAGAATCCTATCAGAATGTCTTTCGTGTACTGATTATGACCATTGTTCCGGTACTTTTAAGTACCACAATTTATAATATCAGTGCAATTTTAGATCAGGGTATCTATAAGAACGTAGCGGAACTACAGGGCTATAAGCCGGATGATATTGATGTCTGGTGGGGAATCTTTTCCGGAAAATATAAGACCATTATCAATATTCCGATTTCCATTGCTTCTGCGATGGCGGCTTCCTGTGTACCAAATCTTACCGGTGCGTATGCAAGAAGGGACAGAGAGTCCGTACGAAGCCAGATTAATATTGCAATCCGCTTTATTATGGTAATTGCATTCCCTTGTACCATTGGAATTGCAGTGCTGTCAGGACCGATATTAAAGTTGCTGCATCTTTATGGCAGCACCGGAACTACTGCAGCAGCCATGCTTACAACGGGAGCTGTTGCAATTTTGTTCTATTCTCTTTCCACATTATCTAATGGATTGTTACAGGGGATTAACCGGATGAGAGAGCCTGTTAAAAATGCGGCTATCGCATTGGGACTGCATCTGATTGTACTGTTGGTGATGATGTTTGGTTTACATCTTGGTATTAATGCAGTGGTATATTCCAATGCATTATTTGCATTCTTTATGTGCCTCTTTAATGCAATGTCTTTACGGAAATACAGTGGTTATCGTCAGGAAGTTGTGAAAACTTTCTTAATCCCGGTGGCAGCTTCTGCCATTATGGGCGTCGTAGTCTTTGGCGTTTACAATGGTATTTTTGCTATAATTAAAGTAAATGCGGTTGCAGCCATACTTGCCATTGGAATTGGTGCTGTTGTATATGGTGCAATGCTTTTATTATTAAAAGGTTTAAGTGAGGAAGAACTAAAGAAATTCCCGAAGGGCTACCTTCTCGTCCGCATTGCCAAGAAATTACATTTATTATAAAAATGCAATAAAAGGGCAAAACATAGAATTCTTGAAAAAATTGTATAAAAAGAAAAAACCTGCGCATACTGTTTGTGGTGATGAATATGAAAAACACAAAACGTATGCGCACTTTTTTCCTTGGAGCACTGGTATTATCTATCTCTGCATGGATTGGTGGAAGACAGTATTATCTGAAACTGAATGAAAAAGAACAGGAAAAAATAATAGAGATTCAGGAAGCTGAGACGGAGCAATTCGAGGATAGCGTGGAAAGTGCAAACATTCAGAATAAAAAAGCATTTGTTATCCGGGAAGAGGACGGGTACCTGAATGTCTATTTCGGCGAAGAGGATGCCTTATACATGTATACTGGAATTGCATATCAGGGACTGCCGGAAGAATTGAAAAAAGAAATCAGCAATGGGAAAACCTTTGATACACTGGAAGATTTATACCGTTTCTTAGAAAGCTATTCCAGTTAAAAAGTTGATTGTTTCAGACTGTTATGATACAATCTAAAAGGCTGAATAGGTCTGATTGCATAGCAGTCCAAAAGAAATAGAGAGAAGAGTAAATAACTGGCATGAGTAAGCATACAGAACGCATAGGTGTCGTTGTAGTCGGTGGAGGTGCTGCCGGATTGGTGGCAGCCATTATGGCGGCACGAAACGGTGCAAAAGTTCTTATTTTAGAGCACAACGAAGTACCTGGTAAGAAGATTTTAGCAACCGGAAACGGTAAATGTAATTATACAAATAAAGTGCAGGGTGTGGACAAATATTACGGACAGAACCCTGCTTTTGTTGCGCCTGTATTTGAGCAGTTTGGACTGGAAGAGACACTGCAGTTCTTTAAAGAACTTGGCATATATCCAAAGGAGCGTAATGGCGGATATTATCCTCAGAGCGAGCAGGCAACTGCAATCAGGGATGTGTTGCTGATGGAATTAAAGAAACAGAACGTTGGAGTGGTCTGTGGCTGTGGCATAAGAGGCATAGAAAAGACCGCAAAGGGCTTCACTTTTCATACCAAGGGCGGTGATTTTTATGCAACAAAATGCATAATGGCAACCGGTGGTAAGACCTTAAAGAAAAGTGGCAGTGACGGAAGCGGTTTCCTATATCTTGAAAGTCTGGGACATCATATCATAGATTTAGTACCGGGGCTTATCGGATTGAAGGGGAAACAGTCATTTTTTGCTGATATTGCAGGAATTCGTGCAGATGTAAAGGTCGATTTATACATAGAAAGCACGCATGTATGCAGCGAACGGGGTGAATTACAGCTTACGAATTATGGAATATCCGGCATTCCGGTATTTCAGCTTTCAAGAGTTGCCACAAGAGCGTTATCAGAACAGAAAAAAGTCTATGCGACACTTAATTTTGTGCCATTCTGGAAGAAAGAACAGTGCTTAACCTATTTCAAGGAAAGATTTAAGAAAGCAGATGAAAAACACATCGGGGAAGCCTTAATCGGCTTTTTCCCGGAAAAATTAATTCCGGTATTATTAGAAGAGTCACATATAAAAGCTGCAAAATATGCGAACCGGCTGCAGACAGAAGAATTAGAGAGATTTATTGATACAGTGCAGGGACTTCGGGTGGATATTACTGACTGGAATACCTTTGATACAGCACAGGTGACTGCCGGTGGCGTAGACACTGATGAAATAGATGCAGAAACCATGGAGTCAAAGCTTTGTCCGGGACTTTATTTTGCCGGAGAAATGGTGGATATTGACGGAATCTGCGGTGGTTATAATTTGCAATGGGCATGGAGCAGCGGCGCAGTAGCCGGGATACATGTGGCAAGGGAGTTATCATGATACGAGTAAATCAGTTAAAGCTTCCGATTGAACATTCGGAAGAGATGTTAAGAAGACAGATTATCAAAACACTTCATCTAAAAAATGAAAAGGATCTGATCCGTTATCAGATTCGAAAGCAATCCATTGATGCAAGAAGAAAAAATGAACTTTCCTTTGTATACACAGTGGATGTGGAATTGAAGCAGGAAGGTATGATTTTACATAAGAATAAAAATTCCAATATCAGTAAAGCAAAGGATATACATTATCATTTCCCGGATGCCGGAGAGAAACAGCTGTCCCACAGACCGATTATTGTAGGAAGCGGTCCGGCAGGAATGTTCTGTGCCTATGAACTGGCAAAGCATGGCTATTGTCCAATTATTTTGGAGCGTGGAAGCAGTGTGGAAGAGAGGACTGCTGAAGTAGAACGATTCTGGAAAGACGGCATCTTAAATCCAAAGACGAATGTACAGTTTGGCGAAGGCGGAGCAGGTACTTTTTCCGATGGGAAATTAAATACGCTGGTAAAAGATGTGGCAGGAAGAAACCGGGAAGTGTTAGAAATCTTTGTGAAAATGGGCGCTCCGGAAGAAATTTTATATATAAATAAGCCTCATATCGGAACTGATATTTTAAAAACAGTCGTAAAAAACATCCGGCTGGAAATTGAAAGAATGGGTGGAACTTACTGCTTTTTCAGCCAGCTTACAGACATTACGCTGAATGGGAAGAAAGATAAAGTAGAAGCCATCCGGATTAACAGAGAAAAGGAAGTAGCAACAGACGTTCTGGTGCTGGCAATCGGACATTCCGCCAGAGATACTTTCCCAATGTTACAGGAAGCGGGACTTATGATGGAAACCAAAGCATTTGCGGTGGGATTTCGTGTAGAGCATCCGCAGGCGATGATTGATGCATGCCAGTATAACGGACATAAAAATGCCCTGCTGCCTGCTGCATCCTATAAGCTGACCGCAAATCTTGAGAATCGCCGCGGGGTATATTCTTTCTGTATGTGTCCGGGTGGTTATGTAGTAAATGCTTCTTCGGAGGAAGGTATGCTGGCAGTCAATGGCATGAGCTATCATGCAAGAGCCGGGCAGAATGCCAACAGTGCCATTATCATATCGGTTCGACCGGATGATTTTGAAGGGGATGGACCGTTAGCTGGAATTGAGTTTCAGCGGAAATTGGAAAAAAATGCCTATCGCATTGGAAACGGAGCAATTCCGCAGCAGCTTTACGGAGATTTTAAAGAGAATCGCATATCCACAGGATATGGGGCTTTTGAAAGTACCACAAAGGGTGCACATACATTTGCAAATCTCAGGGAAATTTTTCCAAAAGAATTAGCAGTATCTTTTCAGGCAGGAATGGAGCTCTTTCCGAAATACATTCCGGACTATAACAGGGAGGATGCCATTTTATCCGGTGTGGAGAGCCGAACTTCCTCTCCGGTGCGGATTACAAGAGATGAATCCTTTGAAAGTAATATTGCAGGCATTTACCCTTGCGGAGAAGGTGCCGGTTATGCCGGCGGTATTATGTCAGCAGCCATGGACGGATTGAAAGTAGCGGAAGCAATTGCAGGAAAATATGCAAGACTTAAAATAGATTAAAACAACAGGTGTTTTGAAACAGAAAAGGAGATACAGAACATTGACGGAATATACACCAATGATGCAGCATTATTTAAAAACGCATGAAGAATACAAGGACTGTATTTTGTTTTACCGTCTGGGTGACTTTTATGAAATGTTTTTTGATGATGCAAAGGTTGTATCAAAAGAATTAGAGCTTACCTTAACCGGAAAGAGCTGTGGTGCAGAGGAACGGGCACCCATGTGCGGAATCCCATATCATGCAGCAGAAACTTATCTGACCAGACTGGTGAAAAAGGGTTATAAGGTTGCTATCTGTGAGCAGGTGGAAGACCCGAAGCTTGCCAAGGGAATGGTAAAGCGTGAAGTAACAAGAGTTGTAACGCCGGGAACTACCTTAAATGCACAGGCACTGGATGAAACGAAAAATAATTATATCATGTGTATCGCATATATCGGTGACCATTATGGTATTTCTTCTGCAGATATTACCACCGGAGATTACTATGTGACAGAAGTGGATTCGGAACGGAAATTATTGGACGAAGTCAATAAATACCAGCCGACAGAAATCATCTGTAATGAAGCATTTTATATCAGCGGAATTGATATCGATGATATGAAAAACCGTATGGGAATCGTAATTTATTCTCTGGATGCATGGTATTTTTCTGATGAGACAGCACAGATGACTTTAAAGGATCATTTTAAAGTCAGGGATTTAGAAGGACTTGGTCTTGCAGATTATGACAGCGGTGTCGTTGCAGCCGGTGCATTATTAAAATACCTTTACGAGACACAGAAAACAACCCTTTCCAATCTGGTGGCAATTCATCCGTATACCACCGGAAAATTCATGATTATTGACAGTTCTACCAGACGAAACTTAGAACTGGTTGAAACCCTCCGGGAAAAACAAAAGCGTGGTTCTCTCCTTTGGGTATTGGATAAGACCAGGACAGCCATGGGAGCAAGAACCTTAAGAAGCTTTGTGGAACAGCCATTAATTGAGCGTACGGAAATAGAAGAACGTTATGATGCCATTGACGAATTTAATACCAATGCCATCACAAGAGAAGAAATCCGGGAATATTTAAATCCGGTCTATGATCTGGAACGGTTGATTACCCGTGTTACTTATCAGACCGCAAATCCAAGGGATTTGATTGCATTTCGCAATTCCATACATATGCTGCCACCGATTAAGACACTGATGAGTGACTTTCAGTCACCACTTTTAAAACGTTTATATGAGCAGCTGGATACGTTGGATGAATTATACGAATTAATCGAACGCTCCATTACGGAAGAACCGCCACTTACCCTTCATGACGGCGGCATCTTAAAAGAGGGCTATAACGAAGAGGTGGACCGCCTGCGGAAAGCAAAGACAGATGGAAAGAGCTGGCTTGCTGATTTGGAGGCAAAAGAGCGTGAGAAAACCGGAATCAAGAATCTGAAAATCAAATATAACAAAGTATTTGGCTATTATCTTGAAGTAACCAATTCCTTTAAAGACCTGGTGCCGGACTATTTCACCAGAAAGCAGACTCTGGCAAATGCTGAGCGTTTTATTACACCGGAATTAAAAGAATTAGAGGATGTTATCCTAGGTGCGGAAGACAAGCTGATTGTCTTAGAATATGAACTGTTCCGGGAAGTCCGCCAGAAGGTGGCGGATGAAGTGGTCCGTATCCAGAAGACCGCCAAAGCAGTGGCGCAGATTGATGTATTTGCATCTCTTGCAACGGTAGCGGAACAGAATAATTACTGCCGTCCGAAATTAAACGAAAAAGGTCTTATCGACATCAAAGACGGCAGACATCCGGTAGTAGAACGGATGATTCAGAATGAAATGTTTGTTGCAAATGATACTTATCTTGATAATGGCAGCAACCGTGTGTCCATTATTACTGGTCCGAATATGGCAGGAAAGTCCACCTATATGCGACAGAGTGCGTTGATTGTACTGATGGCTCAAATCGGAAGCTTTGTTCCGGCAAAATCAGCCAAAATTGGAATTGTAGACCGTATTTTTACCAGAGTAGGGGCTTCTGATGACCTCGCCAGCGGACAGAGTACCTTTATGGTTGAAATGTCAGAAGTGGCAAACATATTACGGAATGCCACTTCCAACAGTCTTTTGATTTTAGATGAAATCGGACGTGGAACCAGTACCTTTGATGGATTGAGTATTGCCTGGGCAGTGGTAGAGCATATCAGTAATCCAAGGCTTCTTGGTGCAAAGACATTATTTGCAACCCATTATCATGAACTGACGGAGCTGGAAGGCAAATTAAACAGCGTAAATAACTACTGCATTGCAGTAAAAGAAAAGGGTGATGATATCGTTTTCCTGCGCAAGATTGTAAAAGGCGGAGCTGATAAGAGTTACGGTATCCAGGTAGCAAAGCTTGCGGGAGTGCCGGATAATGTCATTGAGCGTGCCAAAGAAATTGTAGAAGAATTAAGTAATAATGATATTACGGAAATTGTTCAGAATATCAGTGCGGAGGGAAGCAGTAAACGCAGCAAACCGAAGTTGGACGAGGTGGATTTAGAACAGATTTCACTGCTTGATACCATGGACAACGATACGATATTAAACGAATTAAAAGAACTGGATTTGGGTCAGATGACACCAATCGAAGCAATGAATAAGTTATACGAATTACAGAATAAAGTGAAAAACAGATGGTAAAGGAGGTGGATGGCGTTATGCCACAGATTGCACTGTTAAGTCAAGAAACAATTGATAAAATTGCGGCAGGAGAAGTCATCGAACGACCAAGCTCGGTGGTAAAGGAGTTAGTGGAAAATGCGATAGATGCAGGTTCCAGTGCAGTAACGGTTGAAATCAAAGAAGGTGGAATATCCTTTATCCGTATTTCGGACAATGGTTGCGGAATCGAAAGGGAACAGATTCCTTTGGCATTTTTGCGTCATTCCACCAGTAAGATTAAATCCGTAGAAGATTTGTTTACCGTTACATCCTTAGGGTTCCGAGGTGAAGCATTATCAAGTATCGCAGCAGTAAGTCAAGTGGAACTCATTACAAAGACGAACGGTGATTTTACCGGATCCCGTTATCTCATTGAAGGCTCAAAGGAAGTCTCTTTAGAAGAAATCGGTGCGCCGGATGGAACCACTTTTATTATACGGAATCTTTTTTATAATACACCGGCAAGAAAGAAATTTTTAAAATCCGCCCAGACAGAAGGCACCTATATTCATGAACTGATGCAGCGGATGATTTTATCCCATCCAGACATAGCTTTCAAATTTATTATGAATAATCAGGTAAAACTGCAGTCATCCGGAAATGGAAATATCAAGGATATTATCTACCATTTATACGGAAGGGATATTACAAAAGCGCTGCTTCCGATTGCACATGAAAGCGAGCTTTTTAAAGTCAGTGGATTTATTGGAAAGCCGATGATTTCCAGAGGAAACCGGGGCTACGAATTATATTTTGTCAATGGCAGATTTATCCGGAGCCAGATTTTATCCAAAGCTATAGAGGATGCCTTTAAACCGTTTCTGATGCAGCATCAGTATCCCTTTACGGTACTTTATTTTGAGATTGACAGCAGTCTTTTGGATGTAAATGTGCATCCCACCAAGATGGAACTTCGTTTTTCCAACCAGCAGGAACTGTACAGGGAAGTGCAGAGTATTTTATCGGCATCGCTAGTGCACCGTGATATTATACCGGAAGTTCCGGTGGATACACCAAAGAAAAACGAGATGGAAGTTCCTAAGATAGAGAAGGTAATGCCGGAGCCATTTGAGCAGAAACGTTTGGAAGAAATCCGGAAGGCAGTACGAAAAGACAGTCCTTACGAAATAAAATATCCTGTCAGCAGACCAATGGGAACCGGGTCAGTCAGCTCTGCGGCACAGGAAAAGCTTCTTGATACGATAAAATCAATGCCACCGGAAGATATGATGGAAGAACGGATTCAGAAAGAGCCGCTTCCGGAACAATCGAAAAAAGAAACGGAAAAAGAACTGGCAAAAGAAGCCTATGTCCTCCGGGAGGAAGAAACCTACGGAGCCAAGCCGGAAGGAAGCTATGAACAGGGTTCTTTCTTAAAAGAAGAGGAGATGGCAAAGCAGAAGATTATCGGACAGCTTTTTGATACCTACTGGCTGGTAGAATATAATGACAGACTGTTTATTGTAGACCAGCATGCTGCCCATGAGAAAGTCATGTATGAAAAATTAAAAAAGCAGTTTGAGAAGAAAGAGTTTACTTCTCAGGCTATCAGCCCGCCGATTGTCATAACATTATCCATGCGTGAGGCAGAAGTACTGGAGCGATTCAAAGAACAGTTTACGAAGCTAGGTTTCGAAATTGAGCACTTTGGTGGCGCAGAATACAGTATCTGCGGAGTTCCGGGTAATCTTTACCGGCTGAATACCAGGGATGTATTGATTGAAATGTTAGACGAGCTTACCGATGGCATATCCGAGAGGGCAACGACGGATGTTATTTTAGATAAAATCGCATCCATGTCCTGCAAAGCTGCAGTAAAGGGAAGCCAGAGACTGAGCCTGCCGGAAATGGAACAGCTTATGAAGGATTTGATGAAGCTTGATAATCCATATAATTGTCCACATGGAAGACCAACGATTATTGCCATGTCAAAATATGAAATTGAAAAAAAATTCAAGCGGATTGTGTAGGAAAAGATGATGAAGAAACCAATTGTAGTATTGACAGGTCCTACTGCAGTAGGAAAAACAGAATTATCGATTCAGCTTGCAAAGGCCATTGGCGGAGAGATTATCTCCGCCGATTCCATGCAGGTGTATAAATATATGGATGTGGGCTCTGCAAAAATCACACCGGAAGAAATGGATGGTGTACGTCATTATCTGGTGGATGAATTAGAGCCTTTCGATGAATTTCATGTGGTAAAATTTCAGGAATATGCCCAAAAATATTTAAATGAAATATATGCCCACGAAAAGATTCCGATTATCGCCGGCGGCACCGGATTTTATATTCAGGCTCTGTTAAATGATATTGATTTTACGGAACAGGAAAGTGACAGTGCATACCGGAAAGAGTTGGAAGCGCTGGCCGAAGAACATGGCAATCAGTATCTTCATGACCGGTTAAAGGAAGTGGACCCGGAATCCGCCGAAGTCATCCATCCGAATAACAGAAAACGCGTCATCCGTGCGTTGGAATTCTTTCAGGAGACCGGTGGAAAGATTTCTGAGCATAATGCAAAAGAGCAGATGCGGACTTCACCTTATAATTTTGCCTATTTTGTATTAAATGATGAGCGCAGCCACTTATACAAAAGAATCGATGCCAGAGTAGATAAAATGATAGAAGATGGACTGGAAGCAGAAGTCCGCCGCTTAAAGGAAATGGGCTGCACCAAAGATATGGTGGCAATGCAGGGAATTGGCTATAAAGAAATGTTATCCTATCTTGATGGCGGTTATTCTTTGGAAGAAGCAGTTTATATTATCAAGCGGGAAACAAGACATTTCGCCAAACGGCAGATTACATGGTTTAAACGGGAACGGGATGTCATCTGGCTTAACAAAAATGAGTTCGATTATAAAAATGAGGCAATTCTTGCATACATGATAAAGATACTTAAGGAAAAAGCTATTATTTCTTAAGTTTTTATTCATACAAAAAGAAAGAGAACATTATATGATAGACTTGCTGTAATTTAGAAAGAAATTGCAGCCGGAAAGACGAGGAAAATGATGAAAGACGAAATGATTGAAAAGAAATATGAAGAAATGGGTATCAGCAAAGAAGTATACCGTTTTGGAAAAAAGATAGAGGATGAATTAAAAGAACGTTTTGCAGCAATTGATGCAACAGCAGAATATAATCAGATGAAAGTAATTGATGCCATGCAGAAAAACAGAGTTTCCGCAGAATGCTTTGCCATGTCCAATGGATATGGATATAACGATCTGGGAAGAGATACACTGGAAAAAGTATACGCAAGCTGTTTCCATGGAGAAGATGCTCTGGTTCGTCCGCAGATTACCTGTGGAACCCATGCACTGGCACTGGCATTGATGTCAAATTTAAGACCGGGGGACGAATTATTATCACCGGTAGGAAAACCGTACGATACCTTAGAGGAAGTTATCGGTATCCGACCATCCAAAGGCTCACTGGCAGAATATGGCATTACTTACCGCCAGGTAGATTTACTTTCCGATGGCAGCTTTGATTATGAGAATATCAAAAAAGCAATCAATGAGAAAACACATCTTGTGACCATTCAGCGTTCCAAGGGATACCAGACAAGACCTACCTTATCTGTAGAGCGGATTGGAGAACTGATTTCCTTTATCAAATCTATAAAACCGGACGTTATCTGTATGGTAGATAACTGCTATGGTGAATTTGTAGAAGAAAGAGAGCCGCTGGATGTAGGAGCAGACATGATTGTAGGTTCCTTGATTAAGAATCCGGGTGGCGGACTGGCACCAATCGGCGGCTATATTGTCGGCAAAAAAGAATGTGTGGAAAATGCAGCATACCGCCTGACTTCTCCGGGACTCGGCAAAGAAGTGGGTGCTTCCTTAAATGTAATTTCTTCTTTTTATCAGGGACTGTTTCAGGCACCGGTAGTTACAGCAGGTGCATTAAAGGGTGCAATTTTTGCTGCAAATATCTACGAAAGACTGGGCTTTGCCGTTGTACCGAATGGCACAGAGAGCCGTCACGATATTATTCAGGCAGTTACCTTAAACAGCCCGGAAGGTCTGATTGCATTCTGCAAAGGAATTCAGGCTGCAGCGCCGGTGGACAGCTATGTAACACCGGAGCCATGGGCAATGCCGGGCTATGACAGTGATGTCATTATGGCTGCCGGGGCATTTGTACAGGGTTCCTCCATTGAATTAAGTGCCGATGGTCCGTTAAGAGAGC
>ERZ791744.499-NODE-499-length-37990-cov-2.970449_pt1 | contig 37990 bp, 25 predicted proteins | sample MGYA00510039_ERZ791744 | MGnify/ENA primary metagenome ERZ791744 (study PRJEB30046, sample SAMN00791969) | human gut metagenome | study: EMG produced TPA metagenomics assembly of the A metagenome-wide association study of gut microbiota in type 2... | reverse complement strand
GCATTATAGGCATATTTATATCAATAAAAGTAAACAATTGCAAATATACATTTATTTTTTAATCCAGAAAACAATCAGGCACATCTAATTTTTACAATGCCTACGGTCAGTATAGATAATTCAAATATCGCAATGTCTTTTCGGGATATTTTTGGAGCAAAAGGGTTATTTTTGTTTTAGTAAACCTTTCTGCATATAATTTTGTAATCATATTGACGGCATGGCCCGAGGCGATGCCGCTCTTATACATTTGTCCAATATTGCTTTATCGCCTGAAATTATGAAGACAATAACATGTATCACCATAGTAATATGCGCCATGTCTGTCGCGACATCCTCTCTTGCGCAGACAGTCAGTCTCGATTCATGCCGGCGCATGGCGCTGCGTACCAATAAATCCATCCGTATGGCCGACGAGGCCGTACAGGGTGCCGGATACTCCAGAAAAGCGGCACAGGCGGCATATCTCCCCGGAATCGATGCCGGCGCGACATACATGTACAACCAGCACAAGACAAGCCTGCTGAGCGAGGATGCCAAATTACCGACCATGTATTTCAATCCTCTTACCGGCAAATACGATTACGACGTGGTGCTCGGACTCGACGGTAAACCGGTCATCAATCCGGAGAACGGGATGCCCATACCGGAAGTCGTGGCCGTGATTCCCAAAGACGCCCTCACTTTCGACACCCACAGTGTTTTCGCGGGAGCGATCACACTCACACAGCCGATATTCATGGGCGGTCAGATCAAGGCTCTCAACGACATAGCGAAGTATGCCGAGGAAGCTCTTGTCGCGACACGCAACAATGTCTCGCAGGAGGTGATCTACAATGTAGACCAGGCATACTGGACCGTGGTGTCGCTGCGTGCCAAACAGAAACTCGCCGAAAGCTTCGTAAACCTTGTTGACACACTCCATTATAACGTCAACGCCATGCTTGAGGAGGGAGTGGCCACCCGTGCCGATCTGCTGACAGTCGATGTCAAGCTCAACGAAGCCAAAATCATGCGCACGAAAGTCGACAACGGTCTGACTCTGTCGCGCATGGCTCTTGCCCAGGCATGCGGTCTGCCGATAGACACCGAAATGACGCTGACCGATGAAAGTGCCTCCGGCATCGGCGATGAAATGCCCGACTATGCCTACAATATCGAGGATGTCTATGCCCGACGCCAGGATCTCGAAGCGTTGCGTCAGGGAATAAACGTGCTCAAAGGGCAGGAAAGACTCGCCCTCGGAGACATGCTTCCCAAACTGGGACTCGTCGGAGCCTATGCTTTCTCGACGCCCAACCTCGTAGACGGATTCAGCCGTCACATCAAGGGAGGATTCAGCATCGGCGCCACTCTCACCATACCGATATGGCACTGGGGCGGCAACTACAACAAATACCGCGCGGCCAAATCAGCGACAAACGCGCAGCGCATCCTTCTCGACGACCTCGAGGAGAAAGTCGAACTGCAGGTAAATCAGGCGAAATTCAAATTTCAGGAAGCGTTCAAGACCTACGACATGGCCATGTCCAACATGAAGAGCGCCGAGGAGAATCTCCGGTGCGCCGAGATAGGTTTCAAGGAAGGTGTCCTCACTACCAACGACGTGATACTCGCCCAGACAGGATGGCTGCAGGCCAACTCCGAAAAGATCGACGCCGAGATAGGAATACGTCTCTGCCAGGTATACCTCTCGAAAGTCCTCGGAACCCTACGCACGGGCAACTGACATTATAATCCGCATACATAATCATGACAAAATAATCCAAGCATAAAAAATCCGACCATGGAACAGAAAGATACCAACACCGGTGCAAACGCCAATGCCAACGCCAATCTGCCTTATGGCGCGCAGGATCCGGAGGCTGTGTCGAAGAAAGACAAAGCCCTTATCGTAACGATACTTATCATATTGCTCATTATAGCGGGGCTGGCCGTGATCGGCTTTCTCTGCATAAAGCCGCAGCCCGACACCATCCAGGGACAGGGCGACGCCACCGAGATCCGCATATCGGGCAAACTGCCCGGACGCGTACACGACATATACGTGCAGGAAGGTCAGCACGTGCATGCCGGAGACACTCTCGTACACATTGTCAGCTCGCTCGTCGACGCACAGTATGATCAGGCGGAAGCCATGGAACAGGCCGCTCAGGCCGCCAACGCCAAGGTAGATGCCGGAACACGCGTCCAGATCATACAATCGGCCGAAGATGTGTGGAAACAGGCTCAGGCCGGAACAAATATCGCGCAAAAGACCTACCAGCGCATGGAGGCGCTGTTCCAGAAAGGCGTCGTAAGCGCGCAGAAGCGCGATGAGGCCAAAGCCGCCTATGAGGTCGCCAGATCGGGAGAAGCCGCTGCCAGAAGCGCATATGAACTCGCGCGTTCAGGTGCGCAGAAAGAAGACAAACAGGCTTCTTCGGCAATGGTCAAGGTCGCCAAAGCCGGTGTCAGCAAGGCCAACGCTCTGCTTGAAGACCAGTATCTGACCGCTCCCTTCGACGGAGAGGTGACTGTCATATATCCCAATGTAAGCGAACTTGTGGCCACAGGCGCACCGATCATGACCATCCAGAAAGATGACCACTGGGCCGTATTCAATGTGCGCGAGACTCTTCTCAAGGACATAACCCTGGGCTCCAAGATCAAGGTCCGTATCCCCGCTCTCGACAAAGACACGGTGATGGATGTATTCTACATCAAGGACCTCGGCACATACGCCAACTGGCAGGCCACAAAAGCCACAGGCGACTACGATGCACGCACGTTCCAGATAAAGGCGCGTCCGGCGTCTCCTGTTAAAAACTTCCGTCCGGGAATGTCTGTGATCTACCTCGGTGTCGAGAAAAAATGAACGGTGAGACTAAAATAGGGAAAACGGGAGCATGGGCCATAATGGTCCGCTCGATGGTACAGATCGTGCGTCGTCCGCTGATGTGGGTGGCTATGCTCGGACTGCCGCTCTTCATGTTCCTGTTCGTCACGTCGATGTTCGAGAAGGGACTCCCGACGCGCATACCCGCCGCCATTGTCGACCGCGACGGCACATCGCTCTCCCGTCAGATCACCCAGACTCTCGGAGGAATGCAGATGGTCGACCTCCGCGAGACACCGAACTCATATACCGAAGCGCGCCATGACATGCAGGAGGGGAAGATCTACGGATTCTTCCTCATTCCCGAGAATTTCGAGGCGGATCTGCTTTCGGGTCGCGCCCCGGAGATCACATTCTATACCAATATGGTATATTTCGTGCCCGGTTCTCTGCTGTTCAAGACGTTCAAGGCTACCGCGATATATACCAAAGCTGGCGTGGCCGCATCTGTAGCACAGGCGGCCGGACAGGATCCGGAGACGGCGGCGCCGCTGCTCCAGCCGATCAACATCGTCTCGCGTCCCATAGGAAACCCGCTCATGAACTATGGCATATATCTCGCCAACTCGTTCATTCCCGCCGTCCTCCAGCTGATGATCATGCTCGTCACCGCATTCTCGCTCGGCCAGGAGATAAAATATCACACTTCGGTCCGCCTGCTGCGCATGGCCCGCGGATCCATACTGCGTGCGATATATTCCAAGATATTGCCTCAGACCGTGATCTGGTGGATAATCTCCGTGTTCATGTTGGCATGGCTTTACAAATTCAACCACTTCACAATGCAGGGTTCGTGGGGATGGATGATCCTTTCCGAGCTCCTTTTCGTGATGGCCTCACAGGGATTCGCCATATTCGTGTTCGGTCTGCTGCCTAATCTCCGCCTTTCACTGTCGATCTGCGCGCTGACAGGCATACTCACGTTCTCGATAGCCGCCTTCTCCTTCCCGGAGGAAAGCATGTATCCGGCCATGAGTATCTTCAGCTGGCTTATGCCCGTACGCTACAACTTCCTCATATATGCCGACCAGGCCCTGAACGGCCGCGACATATTCTACTCGCGCATATGGTTCGTTGCCTACTTCGTCTATATCCTCCTGCCCCTGACGGTCATGTGGCGTATAAAGAGGTTTATGGCACGCCCCGTCTATGCTCCCTAAAATCCTGCCGACATGAGAAAGATAAGACAATATTTCAAAGGTGTTTTCGAGGTCTACTGCCGCGAATTCAAACTTGTGCTGCATGATCAGGGCCTCATATTGTTCATCACTTTCCTCCCGCTTGTGTATCCTGTCATATATTCATTGATATACAATCCCGAGCTTGTGAAAGACGTGCCAATGGTAGTGGTGGATCATGACCGCACGCCGTTGAGCCGCGAGCTCGTACGCAATATAGACGCCTGCGACGAAGCCTGGGTACGGGGTTATGCCGCCGACCTGTCGGAAGCACGTCGGGCCATGGACAGTCACAAGTGTTTCGCGATACTCGAGATTCCGGAAGGATTCGAGCGCAAGGTCGGACGGACCGAGACGGCACCGGCCGTGATGTACTGCGACATGACACTCCTGCTGCGTTATCGAGGATTTCTTGTGGCCACGACCGAGGTCATGCAGGCCATGGGATCGGAACTTATGGCCGAAGACATAAACCGGATCGCTCCTCTGGCAGCCACTGTCGCCACCGGCGATCTCCTGCCTATCGACAATATATCCATGGGCAACATACGCAACGGCTTCGACTCGTTCATCATGCCCGGGGTGCTGATCCTCATCCTTCACCAGTGCATAGTCCTCGCCTTAGGAATGGCCGGAGGCGCGAGACGCGAGAAGACATCGCTCATAGGCTACGACCCGCACAACAATTCCCGGTTCGTGTCGGCCACAATGCTCGGACAGTCGCTCTGTTATTTCACATTGCTTATTTTGCCCTCTATATATATGATCCATTATGTGCCGCTGATGTTCCGGTTCCCCATGGCCGGCAATCTGCTCGAGGAACTCGCGTTCCTGCTGCCGATGGCCATAGCCTGCTTCGGCATAGGATTCGTATTCCAGGGTTTTGTCACGGAGCGTGAGTCGGTATTCGTAAGCTGGGTGGTGACATCGCTGATCCTGCTGCTTCTGTCGGGTCTCATCTGGCCGCGTTATGACATGTATGGCGTCTGGAAAGCGTTGTCCGACATGTGTCCCTCCACGTGGGCGGTCGAAGGTTTCATAAAGATGAATTCAAACGGCGCCGATCTCTCGCAGGTCAGACATGAATACATCATGCTCTGGTTCAACGCGGCCGGCTGGATGGCAGTGGCTTATTGCGTGCAACGCTGGAAAGTGCTTCCTTCGATATACGGAAAGAAAGGCCTCTCCGTTCATAAGGAAGTACTGCAGTGTGAATCATGAAATTTACGGATAGGATACAATATTGTGTGATATACGCCATATTCTGGTGTATATCTCTGATCCCGTTAAAAATACTTTATGCGTTCTCGGATCTCGGCGCCTGGTTTCTACACAGTGTGGCTGGATACCGTCGCAGGGTGGTGCATGACAATCTGACATCTTCGTTTCCTGAGAAAAGCAGGGAAGAGATAGAAATTATCGAACGCAGATTCTATAATTTCCTCACAGATTATGCTTTCGAGACCATAAAGATGCTGACAATGAGCCGTAAGACCGTCATGCGTCGGCTCCGCGTCGAGAACGCGGAAGTTGTAAACGACGCGGTGGCCCGGGGGCGCAGCGTGACTCTCATGCTCGGACATTACTGCAACTGGGAATGGGTCAGTTCTCTTCCGTTGCACTTTGCCCCCGACACGGTATGCGCGCAGGTCTATCATCATCTGCACAGCCGGGCAATGGACGAAGTCTTCATGAAAATCCGTACCCGTTTCGATGCCAACAATATAGAGATGGCCGACATCATGAGGCGGCTTATCGGATGGAAACGGCAGGGCATACCTACGGTCACGGGATTTATAGCCGATCAGTGTCCCGGTCTCGACATACATCTTTTCGTGGATTTTCTCAACCATGATACCGGAGTATATACCGGTCCTGAACGGATCGCCGGATTTCTCGATTCGGAAGTCCTGTTCTGCCACATGTCCCGCCCGCGGCGTGGCGAATATGTACTGAAATTTGTACCCGTCACCTCCGAGCCTAAAAAGATCCCCACATTCGATATGACACGCCGCTATTTCGAGCTTCTCGAGGACAATATACGCGAGGCTCCCGAATACTGGCTGTGGAGCCACCGCCGCTGGAAACGCACCCGCGCCGACTTCATGGAGCACTGGGGAGACCGCGCGGAAGGAATGCTCTCGCGCCTCTGAGCATCTTATTACAATATCACCAAATTACAAAACCGTTCTGACATAAAACAAAGCCAGCAATAAAGAAGCCGCGCCAAAATTGACGCGGCCTCTTTATTGCTGACTGTACTGCATGTGCAGCTTCTGGATTATCTGACAAATATCTTGACCATCTTGTCTCCGGCCTTGACCATGTAAACACCCTGAGTCACCGCATGACTGCAATCTCCATATCCGGAGAAATTAAGAATGCCGTCGACCGTGAATATTCTTACCGGACGGTCTGCCGCACCACGGATACTGATTATACCGTCAGAAGCCGTGACCGTAATGCCGTTGTCATCGGTCAAACCCGACATCCCGCTTGGAACTGCGACATTGGAGAAGCGTGATTCGCCAGTCGTATATACAGCTGTAACAGCGAATCTGTCATCAATACTTCCGGGACAAGAGAAATTACGACCGTCAATAATAGATTCATTCACCTTCTTGCTATTCCGATAGAAATTATACCCTGTAAGCTCGAAATCTTTCGGCATACCGGTCCCGGGAATATATGTTATGTCATCCAGTCCCATTACGAATCTGTCGACAGACGTGCACTTGATCGCGAAATACATGGTGCCTTCTGGAAGATCTACCGACGTTTTGGTCCATTCTGAAGGAGCAGACCCCTTATAAACCAATCGGAAATCAGATAGATCGGTTCCTCTGGAAGAGGCATATACCTCAAAGGTTTCCTCTCCATAAGAGAATGAATTGAGGCTCCGTGTCATGAACGATATGGTCTGCGCGTTTCCTGTCAGAACCGGTGATATCAGCCAGTCGTCGTTTTTGCGGTCGAGATCACAGAAAGAGACAAGGAACTGATGTCCCGAACTCGGACGCCATGTCACATCCTCATCCGACATCTCTATGCCGAGGGCCCAAAGATTGAACACCTGCCATGACTTTGCCTTCTCCCGATATGGGAAATGCATGCCAAGAATACCGAATGTACCGTCTTCTCCGTCAACGTCGACTGTAATCCAGTCTCCGATCTCATCAATAATGAAAGGTTCATAGGTCTCAAAGTCCTCGGTTACGGCAACAGCCTCAGGTTCTGTCCAGGGATCAGGTTCTTCCCAACCGAAATCATATGCCGATGGATTGCCCGATACGATAAGCTTCTGTGGAGCGGGATATAATGGAATATGATTGCGGACACCTTTAGAAGAAATATTGTTGGCCACATTGTCATCTACATCATAAACTACCTTGACGGCAAGATCCGATTTCTCGTCATATCCAAGATCGATCTCATGCGTGAATTCCACAATCTCTGTGGCATCTACGGCAAGTCCCGGTCTATCCACTTCCGAAAGGAGTGTCTCCCCGTTATAGAATTGCACTTTATATACCCCCGCCGGTTTCTCTCCCTCATTTGTCACTTCGGCGGTCACCGTCTGGGGTTCGCCACAGTAAAAATTATTCCGGGACACAAGATTCACGGACAGATCATTATTGAAAACATCGCGAATGGTTATATCATCGACAAAGATGCGAGACATATTTACCGCCTCTCCAAGAAATGCCAGTTGGAAACGTTCCAGATAATTATAGCGGTTGAGCGGCACCTTCACCAATGTCCATTCGTCTGATGTATCGTCAAGCACAATCTCTACAATCGGCTCCCACATTCCGGTCGCATTGCCTTCAACAGTGAGCTTCTGACCGGCCGAATGGTCTCCTCTGTATCGGAATTCAAGCACAGGATGTCGCGCTGTGGAAAGATCTATGCAACCCGACAGCAATCTGGTCTTGTCTCCACTCGATACAGGATTGAAAAATACCGCACCTTTATCGTCATCATAAGGATCGACACCCAGTCCATATTCCTCATTCCACATCAGCCATACGGATTTTCCGGCCCTGTCAACAACCTGATTTTCCCAGACAGGATAAGTCGTGAATCCGCTTGCGAATGATTCGGCGAACGGAAGCGCATATCCTTCGCCTCCCACTACCATGCAATTGGAAATCGCCGAAGCGCCGTTCCCGATTTCATTCTCCGCTGAAAGGACATAGATAACCGTCGTTTGATCTGTAAAATCACATACATCGTCATATTCACATACATTTCCTATGGAAAGCGAAAGCACCTCTATATCGCCGCCATTGACATAGCGACCTATTTTATAGTTTACCGTAGCCGGATCTACGTTTCCTCCATTCGCGCCTTCCGGAACGTCCCAGGTCAGATGTACGGTATTTCCCGTCACCTTACCCATGAAATTGCGTGGCATTCCGGGTTTGTCGGCTCCGGTGTAGGTTTTTGTTCTGGTGGATATGCTGCGTCCTGCCTCGTTAGAAGTATATATATCTATATCATTGGCACCCTCTGCAGTCGCCAGAACTACAGTCTGCCATGAACCCGGAGCCGGACTCTGAATAGTTTTGAAAAGTCTGCCATTGACATATATTTCCGCATCTTTCAGAGAATTCAGTTCTGTTCCGTCGTTAGCCTCAACCGGAAGACGGAACCTCAAAGTCGCAGAATGAGCCCCCCAGGGAGCAGGCACCGTCTCCACCTCTGTCACCGGAGCTGGAGCAGCAAACGGAGATCCCTCAAAACGCAGATCGTCGACAGCAAGCTTGAACTGATCGGCAGCGCTCATAGCATGGAATCCAAGATGCCAGTCTCCGGTGTTGTCTACTGTAACAGGAAGTGAATAGTCGAACCACGCCCATGACTCCGCGTTATCTATCTGTTCAGGATCAAGCACAGTCACGGACATGGCCGCTGCCGCAGGCTCGTTACCCAGTCTCACTTCAAGGACCTCGGGAAAGGCATTCACCATAAGACTCGACGCTTTGAAAGAAAGTGTATACTTCACACCTGCCTCCAGATGAAGAGCCGGAGAGAACAACCAGTCATCCTTCGGATTTTCAGACGAGTATACACACTGGGCATATGCCTCGTCATCACCCGAATAGCGCTCCCATGTCGCACCATCGGCCGCTATATCGGATATGGTATAAAGATTAAATCTTTCCTCCTCCGAGAAATCATCGCTCCAGGGCATCCGGAACCCGGGGCCCGCCACAATACGAGCCGAAAGTGTCGCCTCGCCCTCTTTGCCTGAACAGACTGGCGTGACTGACAGCTGCAATGCAGTGGGTTCCGTAAAATCTGATGTATATTCCATCTCGGTCGCTGTAGCGGATTCTGCCACGACTTGGCCAGACGGCACAACGGCAACCTTATACGTCATGGCATCCCGGTCTACAAAACCGCCATGCACTCCATTCCGGGAAGCCGACCAACTTATAGAGATCGTGTTGCCTTTTGCCGTGGCTGTCACAGTCTCTGGTGAGACAGGTGTGTCATTACCCGCATATGTGTGTTTCTCCGATACGGATTCGCTGTTATCCGACCCGCCGCGCAACAATACTTCTACTGTCACTTCTCCACGCGCTGCGACAGCTATGTTTCTCTCTACCCGCACGCCTGGATCGGCAGAACCGTCGGCAAGCATCTGATCTCCACATTTCACGGCATATGACACTGAGCCTTGAAGTGTCCCTCCGCCATATGTTTCCGATGGCATCGTAAAAGAAACCTTGCCGTTACCTTCCGCATCGGAAAAATCAACAGATAGATCTGCGATAAGAGCCGGAGCCTCCGACGAAACGACTGTATAAGGAATGGCTATGCTGCAGAATTGCTCGCCATTAGGCGTATCCATAAGCTTCTTACCCTCGCCCGTAGTAAGATCGACCTCGTAAATGGCGCCTGCATTGTACTTTGAGTCAACTGCCCAGAACAGCCTCCCGCTCTTGTGGTCGAAAGCGGCGGCCGCATAAGTTTTCTGAAAAGACGTTTTCGTATTGCCTATGCGTGTCAGCGCGCCTGTCTCCCTATACAATGCCGGATAATAGGAATTCATATAGTCAGAAGTGTCGGAATCATAACCCGAGATCATATATATTTCCCCTTTGGCATTTGCCGCCATACCGTAAGCTATGCCTTTGTCTCCTCCCGGAATGGACGCGATCTTGGTTACTTTGCCGTTAGCAAGATCAATCTTACAGAAAGAATAAGAAGACGGCCACATACCGAACTGATCAAGAAAACATCCATACACCGTACCCGTAGTCGCATCATACGCCACTGCCGTGGGCTTTCCTGAATCAGATGTGTCTATCTTGACTTCGGATTTTACACCTCCCGCCCAGTCCGAGGTATCATAACGAAATATAGATGACGAAGAAAACGCATAGTAACTTCCGTCAGGAGTGTAAAAACCGCCCTGCGCCATTGACAACGAATAGTCATCCGCCGTGACAAGTTCTTGCATGTCAAAATCTCCACCGACTGTAAAACTGCATATACGCGGAGTCTGCCATGACCTGTTTTGCGCCATGACTCCATAGATAGTTACAGGGGCGCACTCTGACGCACTCTGCGAGAATACTCGTCCCGGCAATACGGACACCGGAGGGAACAAACCCGACAGATTAGGTTCGAGAACAGTCACGCCCCCATTGAAGGCACCTGCGATCTTTCGCGAGTCTGCTGTGTCACTCCACGGTGTCCCGGGAAATCCGGAAGCCAATGCCGCCAATGCCGGAACTGCCACAGTCACGGCCAGTGCTTTAAGTAATGTTTTTTCTTTCATAAAATAAGTTGTTAATGATGTCTTAACGGCAAGCCTTGGAATTATGAAAATCTGTGATTTGATATCCCGGGAAGCCGATAGCCATTGATTTGGGCGCAAAATAAACAAAATAACAAGACTATGGCTTGAACTGGTTCAAGTCGATAATATTTTTTTTATTTTTATTGCAAATTGCATCATGGCATGCGCTTTATCCAACGCATACCGCATACTGTTGCCGATATCGCATATATAGCTGCATTCTTTAATTCATAAGTCTATATTGTCCTTGAATCGCCTTTTAAGACGAGAAAAATATTCCGGTGTTATCCCGAGATACGAGGCAAGTATTCTTTGCGGCACATCACGAAGTAATTCCGGTCTGAGACATAGAAGCGACTTGAAACGCTCAGCTGCACTGCCGTTGTAGATGCGGGCGTTTTTGTATTCCTGAAAAAAAAGCTCTTCCTGAACATAACTGAGCATCCATAATGCTGCCTCGTGACATTCCGACACCAGTCGCTGCCAATCTGCGCGAGAAATTACTATAAGTTCGCCTTCCCCCCATATATCTACCTGATAATATGAATTAAGATTTTTTACAAATGAATATTTGTTATAGAATACCGTACCGGGCAAAGCAAAGGCAAACGTACGTTCCCGGTCTCCGTCGAAATCACTGAAACGCACTATGCCCCTCTTGACGACATATACATTGGTATCTGTCACACCCGTCTCGGTCAGCACAGACCCCGAGTCATAACAGCGCGAAACGCCCAATGAAAGAAACCGGTCAAGAAGTTCGTCAGAAGGAATGTGAGCGCATTCTTTGCGCAAAAGAGCTTTAAGCTTTTCCATTTAGCAACATTTGTCCCGTCTACGTATATATGAGGATTTAATGACAAATTTAACAAATTATCCCCATATCGCCACATCCTGGAAGTGTTTTTTCTATAATGACACGTAATTTAACATATACTTCATACGTGTGTCTCTCCCGTGATGTCACACTAAATTAAATCGGGATATGCGGAAATATCGGCAACTTTCATTAACTTTGCATTCGAAACAAGAGCCGCGACAACAGGCTCTCCATTTGACATCACAATGAAAGAACTTCTGTCTTTTCTAAAAAGGTATGCCGGCCCTTACAAGCGCGACATAACTCTAAGCATACTTTTCAATTTCCTTACCGCATTCTTCACTCTCTTTTCATTCGCTTTCATAATCCCGATCCTGCAGATGCTGTTCGGTCTCAGCGACACGAACTATGTCTACATGGACTGGGGTGACGCATCGGCAAAGGATGTCGTGGTCAATAACTTCTACTGCTTTATGGGAAACATGATCACCGAGCACGGAGGATCATTCACTCTCGCCTTTCTCGGAATAGCTCTTGTCATCACATGCCTGCTGAAAGTCATGACCGCATATCTGAGTGAATTTTTCACGATTCCCCTGCAGAACGGCGTGGTCCGCGACATCAGAAGAGAGATGTACAACAAGATTGTGTCGCTCCCTATCGGATTTTTCACTTCCGAACGCAAAGGCGACATCATGGCGCGCCTGTCGGGTGACGTGCAGGAAGTGCAGAACTCCGTGATGGCCAGCCTTTTCTCTCTGGTAAAATATCCTATCATGATCATTGCTTGCCTCGGCATGATGATAGTCATCAGCTGGAAACTCACTATTTTCGTATTCATAATGCTTCCTTTCATCGGAGGCGTCATGGGTGCGGTAGGCAAGAAACTTAAGGCCAAATCGCTCACCTCGCAAAACAAATGGGGCGAAATCCTCTCCGACACCGAGGAAACCATCGGCGGTCTCAGAGTCATCAAGGCGTTCAATGCCGAAAAAACCATGGAACGCAGATTCGCCCGCCAGACCCAACAGTTCTACAACATCAACAACAGTGTCAGCAGGCGCACTGCCCTCGCCCACCCCATGAGTGAATTCCTCGGCACAATAGCAGTGGCCATAATCCTCTGGTTCGGCGGAAGCCTGATTCTTTCAAACCACTCCGACATCGACGGTCCGACCTTCATATACTATATGGTGATGTTCTACAGCATGATCAACCCTGCCAAGGATCTGTCGAAGACATCCTACACGGTGCGCAAGGGTATGGCCGCCAAAGAGCGTATCGACAAGATTCTAAATGCCGTCAATCCGATCGCGGATCCGTCTATGCCGAAAGAACTCCCATCTGACGCAACAGGCAAGAGCAGCGTGACTTTCAGAAATGTGACTTTCGGCTACAACGATGACCGTGACGTGCTGAAAGACATCACGCTCCGGGTAAATCCCGGCGAGACGGTAGCGATAGTCGGACAATCCGGCTCGGGCAAATCCACTCTCGTGGATCTGATTCCGAGATTCTGGGACATCGAGAAAGGCGAGATCCTCGTCGACGACATCAATGTCAAGGATCTACGCGTCAAGGATCTACGGTCGCTCATGGGCAATGTCAATCAGGAAGCCATCCTTTTTAATGACACCATTTTCAACAATATCGCTTTCGGTGTCGGCAACGCCACGCGCGAGCAGGTGGAGGAAGCCGCAAGAATAGCCAATGCCCACGACTTCATAATGGAGACGGAAAACGGCTATGACACCGTGATAGGCGACAGGGGCTGTCGGCTCTCGGGGGGACAGCGCCAACGCATCAGCATAGCGCGTGCCATCCTGAAGAACCCTGCCATTCTTATTCTCGATGAAGCGACTTCGGCTCTCGATACTGAAAGCGAACGTCTCGTGCAGGATGCGCTTGAGAAACTTATGAAAGAACGCACCACGATTGTCATCGCCCACAGGCTGTCGACAATTGTCAACGCCGACAAGATATGCGTGCTCCATGAAGGCGAGATCGCCGAGATAGGCACCCACGAGGAACTGCTCGGACGCAACGGCATATACAAGAAACTCGTCGACATGCAACAGGTGTAAGCCTCCGGTGCCTTCAGAAATTTATTAAAAAAACTCTCTAAGATTCACGAATATGGAAGAAGAGGAGAAAAAAAACGAAATTGACAATCAGACACCCCCGCCCGTGCCTGAAAAAGATAAAATGGATCTTGAGAAAGAATGGGCCGACCGGCTCGGCATGTCTTTCGATCCGGAGGTGGCCGAAAAGGCTGTCAGTGATCCCCGACCCGATGAACTCCCGCCGGTCTATCTCATGCCCGAGGGTACACAGCTTCCTCCCAAAATGCCTCAGGAACCCATGCCGCCCACATATCTTGTGTGGTCGATTATCGCTACAATATGCTGTTGCCTCCCCGCAGGAGTCGCTGCGATCATCTTCAGCTCGCAGGTAAGTTCCCGCTATTATGCCCGCGACTTCAAGGGAGCGCGTCGTGCATCGCGTCAGGCCGAGATATGGATCATCGTCTCTATTGTCACCGGCATCATAGTCAATGCGCTCTATATGCCTCTGTCGCTCCTTATCCAGTCGTGAGACGCCGGCTGATATACCGGATATCAGGCATAATAATCGCGACAGTCTTAGTGGCGCTTTATTTCATCTTTAATCCGGCCGACTCCGAATGGGCGCCGAAATGCGCATTCCATGCCCTGACCGGATATGACTGCCCCGGGTGCGGAAGCCAGAGAATGCTTCACGCGCTGCTTCACGGCGACATAGCGGGAGCATGGCGCGCCAACGCTTTCATACTCTGTCTTATTCCGCTGCTCGCACTGATGCTGTGGTCAGCCACGTTCCGCACCCGTCATCCCCGGCTGTATGCCGTCCTCAACTCCCCTTTGGCCATCATCACGGTCACTGCCGCCTTGATAATATGGACAATAGCCAGAAACATCTGATATTTACCGATCATGCGCCCACCTCTTTTCATATTAGGATACATGGCATGTGGCAAGACCACATTCGGTCGCGCTCTCGCACGCGCCACCGGCCGTGAGTTCATTGATCTCGACTTCTATATCGAGCAACGTTTCCACAAGAGCATACCCGAGATTTTCGCTGAGCGCGGAGAAAATGAATTCCGCCGCATGGAGAGTGCGATGCTCCGGGAGGTCGGCGAATTCGAGAACGTAATAATCGCATGCGGGGGAGGCACACCCTGTTTTAACGATAATATGGATTATATGCTCGGACAGGGGACTACCCTCTTTCTGGAGGCATCGGAAGAAAAAATCGTATCAAGGCTTATCGAAAACAGTTCCAGACGTCCGCTCATGGCCGGGAAAAAGCCGGATGAAATCCGCCGCTCCGTCAGAGACGGACTGGCCGGAAGAATGTCCTGCTACACCCGCGCCCACATCCGCTTTTCCGGAGAAGAACTCGAAGACCGCAATCAGATATCACTTTCTGTCTCCAACTTCCTTGACCACTATATCTCAATAATTTAATCTTATATTTAACTTAAATTAACTTAATAATCTCCTGAAAATTCATCCGATCACTTTTTATTAAAAAATATTATCAAAAATTTTTAAATTTTTAAAAATTTAATTATATTTGCCACCGTAACAATTAAAAAGATTTCAGGAAGAATTATTAAAACCGGTGCACCATACGTTTTGACACATTCTTAAAAGAGGTTTTCCTGAACCTGACTACCTGCTATTATATTTTTCGCGCGGACGCAAAAGGATTCAACTCTGCGCGACGGTCATTTATAATTTCATTTGATTTCTAACGAATGAATTCAAAGTTGTAGTTGAATGATATGAGTTGATATTGATGCTATGAAAAGATGATCATCCGGAATCCATAATAATGAATATGGGAAAGACACTTAACCGCGTTTTGACCGCATCATTGGCCATGTTCCTGTTTACCCCCCCCAATACGCAGGCAACACTCTGACCATCAAGAACATAACAAAACAAAGTGAAGCAACGGGGCGTCCTGTGATTCAAATCACGCCCGGACAACTCATAGTTGCGCCCGGAAGTCTCGGATCATCCGATATTAAAGCCAGATCGCAAGAGGGAGTTCGCAAGACTCCTTCATTGAATATCAAGGGCGTAGCCGCCCGGGCTGCCGGAAACGAGACATTCCTTACCGATTTCGAGAATTATGCCGAAATGAAAGTGTTCAATCTCAACGGAGATGAACAGACATGGGGAATTCATGGTGAGGAAGGCAGCAGATGCGCGGTAATAAACTGGAACTCCGAGCTTACCATGGATGACTGGATCATCATGCCAGGAGTCACCCTTGAAGGAGGCAAAGCCTATGAGGTCTCTCTTGACATGTGGGGCAAAGGAGACAGTTACCCTGAAAAACTCGAGGTATTTCTCGGCAACGCACAGGATCCATCAGCCATGACTTTGGAAGCGATTCCCCTCACGACGTATGGCGGTACAACAGCAAAAAAAATAACCGGACTTGTAGCCATTCCATCCTCCGGAACATACTTTCTCGGAGTGCATGGGTGTTCTGATCCGGATATGTACACTTTGTTTATAGACAATCTTTCCATTGGCGCGCCCCTCTCATCCGATATGCCCGCAAAGGCCGAGTCACTCTCTGTCACCCAGAGAGAGGGTGCGGAAGGTATCGCGACCATAACTTTTACGGCTCCTTCGACACGCTTCAACGGAGAGCTGCTTTCTTCGCTGACAAAAATAGAAGTGCTTCGCAACGGAGTGGTTGTCAAGACCTTTAACAATCCAACACCGGGCGCCGTCCTTTCGTTTGATGACGAATGCGGTACAGGAAAATTCACCTGGACCGTCATAGCATACAACGAAAGCGGCGCCAGTCTGGAAACTTCTGTGACCGCTTCGCTTACTGGCACCTATACAGTACCCTATCATAAGGATTTTCCGACTGCGGATTCTCTTGACGAAATGGTCATCATCGACGCCGATGGCGACGATAATACCTGGTACTGGGACCAATATCAGCATTATGCGGCACTGAGTGCTCCTGATGCCGGCTCCAACGACTGGATAATAACCCCGCCCATCAGACTTGATGCGGGAAAAGTCTATGAGTTTGCCTCACTCGTCAGTGCGGGAAATCCTGAAGCCTTCCCGCCAAGAATAGCAATCTATGCCGGAAATGATCCTTCTCCGGAAGCAATGGACATCACCATCGTGCCTCCGACACAGATCACAAAATATGACACTTATTTCAACGAATCCTTCTCTGTGGCCACCGATGGCAAATATTACATCGGTGTACATGGATGTTCCACAGAATGGCTCGCACTGATCAAACTGATGTATCTCGACATAACCGGCGGAGCCGAGGCTGAAGGGCCGGCCACCGTAATGGATGCTGTGATCGAACCTGACTGGTCGGCACGTACCAATACGGCCAATATAAGTTTCACGGCACCTGTGACAACAGGATCCGGCAATCAGCTGACATCCATCTCGAGAATAGATGTGGAACGCAACGGAATAGTTATAAAGACATTCGAGAATCCCGCACCCGGTTCACAACATTCCTATACAGATGAAGTACCCGAAGCCGGAGACTACATCTATGCTATCGTCCCCTTCAATGAAATCGGACAGGGAGGAAAATTTGAAAAAACAGTATCGATAGGAGTCGAAGGCAAGAGTGTGCCTTATATCGAGGATTTCTCCAGCAGCGACCGCTTCGACAACGAACTGACATTTATAGATTATAACGAAGACGGCACGTCGTTCTGGCATGCCACGCAGACGGACCCTCCGTATGCATGGATACATTACGGTGACTCGTCGCCCTCCAATGATGACTATCTTATTGTCCCGGCCATACGTCTCGAAGCAAATACGCAGTATAAAGTCGAGGCCGATGCATGGGGCTACAGCGAGAAAATGCGCATTCTCGGAGGTTGTGCGCCCAAAGTCGAGGATCTTGTCACAGAGATTCTGCCTGTCACCGCCCTAAGCGGAAAACAACAGACCTACGGAGGCACTTTCACCTCGACCTATGCAGGCAACTATTTCTTCGCCATACACGCATGCTCGGACAACCGTATGGATGATTTCCATGTGACCGACATCAAGATCACGAAAGTGGGCGCGTCCGACGCTCCGTCGGCCATTAAGGATCTCGTCATAACTCCCGGAGAAGGCAATGAACTTAAATTCTCTTTCAAGGTTCCTGAAACGTCTGTAGCCGGCCAACCGATATCCGTAATCGACAGGATTGAGGTGAGTCGCGACGGGACATCCGTAAAGACATTCGAAAATCCGACGCCCGGTGCGGCCCTCTCTTTCAGCGACACGCCTGCATCAGAAGGTGAATACACCTATACCTTCACGCCGTATGCCGCCGATGCCGAGGGTGAGATTCTGTCGCATGTGGCATTTGTGGGTACGGATCTACCCGCCATGCCGACAAACATCAGCGCCACATATACAGGAGACGGAAATGTCAGAATCACATGGGATCCTGTCACCACAACCGCCCATGGAATTTCCGTACCCGCTTCCGCATATGTGATACTTGAAGTCAAGAACGAGGTTCAGAAACAGCTATCCACAGTGTCCGCCAACGAATACTCATATAAGGCTATCGATCCCGAGGAACAGGCATTGGTTTATTACGGGATTTTCCCTGTCAATGCTGACGGAGAAGTCGGGGAATATGGCTTGTCCAACGACTGCTATGCAGGAAAGCCTTATACCATGTCGTTTAAAGAAAGTTTCGCCGACGGAGGCATGACAAGTATAGTCCGCATCCAGAATGTAATATTTGAACCTGAATGGGCTCTCGCCACAAATGCATCCTTCTCCGACGTGCAGCCGTCCGACGGTGACAACGGAATGGTAGCCATGAGAGGCGGCATGGGAGCGTCAGGCAGACTCTCCACCGGTATGATAGATCTCGCGACAAATGCCGTATCTCCTACCCTGTCATTCAACATATACAATATCAGCCCGACTGAATACGACAACGAGATACACATGGATATCCGCGAGGTAGGTTCTGACGAATGGACTGAAATCGGAAGTCATGTCATCGGAAATCTGAGCGATAAGGCCGGATGGGTACGTGTTACCGCCGATCTCGGCGCATACAAAGGCAAAAATGTATTTGTCGGTATCCGCCCGGTAGGAAAGAGTTATTTATGGACCATATTCGATGCGATACGCGTCTCCAATCTTACGGACAATGATCTGGGCGCCAACATAGGTATTTCCTCCTCAAGCGTTAATGCAGGCGAGAATGTAGCTGCGACTGTCACCATCTGCAATAACGGTCAGGCCAAATCCGGTGAATTCCAGGTTGAGCTTTACAAAAACGAGAAAAATGTCGACACCCGCAAAGGCCGCAACATAGAGCCGGGCGAGACAAAGACATTCTTCTTCAATCAGACTCTGGATGTACAGGATGAGGATGTCGTGAAATATTACGCGAAAGTCGTTTATGACGGTGACGAGAACGAGGCCGATAATACCACTAAAGTAATGTCGGTCGAAGTGATAAAGCCTATATATCCGACAGTACGCGACCTCTCGTCAAAATCAGAAGGAAGTCTGGTGACACTCTCCTGGACAGAACCGTCACTTGATAATGTCGCTCCTGAAATGCGCACCGAGACATTCGAAAACGCCGAAAGCTGGAATCGTACAGGGGTATGCGGCTGGACATTTGCCGATGCCGACAATACTCCTTCAGGAGGCTTCGAGCAGTTCTCGTTCCCGGGTATAACGACAGCCGAGACCGTAACCTCATTCTTCGTTATCGACAAAAACGAGGAGACTCTCGGAGATTACGGCGCACTGTTTGACGGTGTGGACGGAAGCTCGAAATCACTTGGCGCTCTTCTGCGCTATGATCAGGGTACGGCCGACGACTGGGCGATCTCTCCCGAACTTTACGGCGGACGACAGATAGTTCATCTCTTCGTCAAGGCATTGCTTGAATCATATCCGGAGACATTCCAGGGATATTATTCCACAGGAAGTACCTCTCCTGAAGATTTTATCGCGGTCGGCAGCCCTGTGACCTACAACGGGGACTGGACAGAAGTTACAGTCAGTCTGCCCGACGGTGCCAGACGTTTCGCCATACGGCGCATATCCAACTCCGGAGCACTTATGATGGTCGATGATATCTCTCTGCGCCTTGCAGGCGACGAGCCTGAGAATCTCAAACTGATAGGCTATAATGTCTATAGAAACGGCGAACGAGTAAATGCCGCTCCTTTGGAAACGACTTCATACAGCGAGACAAATCCCGACGACGGTAATCACACTTATGCTGTAAGCGCGCTCTACGAACAGGGAGAATCCAATACCGTACACACATCTGTCGATGTATCGGAAGTGGCGTCTGTCATATCTTCTGATGTCAAGGCATATGGCGGCGCAGGATCTGTAGTTATCTCCGGCGCCGAAGGTCTGGACGTGACTGTAACCGCTCTTGACGGCAGAATCATCTTCAACGGCAAAGGTGAGTCCAGTATGACCGTAAGCGCCTCAAAGGGTGTCTACGTCATCAAGGCCGGTGTACGTTCGTTCAAGGTGCTTGTAAAATAATAACACATTCTCACCTTTCAAGACAATCTGACAGAGGGTATGCCCCGGGACAGGGCATACCCTCCCTACTCCTTATAATACCATAATACCACTATGATAAAACGTATTATCTCAATAGCTGTGACGGCGATATGCGCCATAGCGGCACATCCGATGCCGGCACATCCTGCACCGGCTACAGTCATCCAGCCTGACGGGACAAGTCTGACTGTGAGACTACACGGTGATGAATTCTTGCATTACACCACTACCATCGACGGCTATACCGTGATACGCGATGACAGCGGCACATACCGTTACGCTGTCAGGACAGGGGAACTCCTTGTGGCCGGGAATGTAACGGCTCACGACCCGGATGACCGCTCCCAGACGGAAACCGCCTATATATCGGGAATCGGCAGGATCATACCGACAACTCTCGGCGACACTGAAAAGCAGATGAAAATGGCACGCGTTGCGGGGGAAACCAGCCTGCGTCACGGTGCGCCACATTACGATTACCGTAATTTCCGCGGGCTGGTCGTACTAGTGGAGTATAGCGATTGCCGTTTCTCCATGAACGATCCCCTCACAAGATTCGGAGACATGGTAAGCAAACGCAATTACACCGGCTTTACTCCCGACAACGGCTTTTTTCATGAAGACTATACGGGAAGTGTCACGGACTATTTCTATGACAACTCCTTCGGCCAGTTTGAACCTGAATTCGATATCGCCGGTCCTGTGACAATCACAAAATCCCAGTATTACGTCAACGGCAATGACAACATAAGGGAAGTGATAAGGGAAGCCATGGATCTGATTGATCCCTCTGTGGATTTTTCTCTTTATGACGGTGACGGCGATGGCACTGTCGACATGTTCTATGTCATATTCGCAGGGTGTGGTTCCAACTTCTCAGGCAATGATCCGCGCCTCGTCTGGCCTCACGCATGGAATATGGCGGGAAACATTTATGACGGTGTCGCACTCGGGCGGTATGCCTGTTCTACGGAATTGTTCGGGCCTCCGTCATGGAACATGTGCGACGGTATCGGTACGATATGCCATGAGTTCAGTCATGTGCTGGGGCTTATGGACGAATATGACACGGACTATGAGGGAAGCGGAGGCCAGAGCGATCACCCGGGCGAATGGTCCCTGATGGCTTCGGGCGGATATCTCAACAATGCCAGGACTCCGACAGGGTATTCTCTGATACAGAGATACCAAAGCGGATTCTGCATTCCTGAAGTCATTGATCAGGGAGGCGAATATGTTCTTGAAGATATCGACATCATAAATAATGGCTTCAGGATAAACACTTCCGACAGCCGGGAATATTTCCTTCTCGAGAACAAACGCAAAGACAACAAGTGGAACAGATACAACGCCGGAGAAGGAATGCTGATACACCGTGTCGATTCGACCAACACTGTAGTCTGGACCAACAACAAGATCAATGCCGATCCCTCACATAGTTATTACATGCTTCTCCGCGCCGTGCGCAAAGCGAACAGTAACGGTATCGTCGATCATGACGGCGACCCTTTCCCCGGCAGCTACGGCATAACTTCTATCGACTACAATACCGATCCGGCACTCGTGGCATGGTCGGGCAAAGGTGCGGCACTCGTATTGTCGGACATCAGAGAGAATCCTGACGGTTCAATCTCGTTCAGTGCCACAGAACAGAAAATGCTCGAGCTCCTCGAGGATTTCGAATCAGTGGTTACTGAAGGGAAATATGACATGAATGTACCCGGATCCTTTTGCGACTGGACATTCTACAATGCCACCGTCGATACACCGGGCGAGCCATGGTGCGACGGAGGCCATGCCGCAGGAATTTTAAAAAATGGGTACTTGCAGTCTTCCGTAATCGAAGGTCATACAAACGCAATCTCAATGACTGTCTCGAACCCGACCTCGCGCCCTGTGACATTCAACGTGCGGTATAATACCGGCGGCAACAACTGGGATTATCTATACGAGCCGGGCGGTCTGGCAGGCATTGCACTCGCAAGCCTGGAGTCAAGATCCTACCGTTTCGATATCCCTACGGATTATCGCGACAACCTCAAGATACAGATGAGACTCGCCAACAGCAGCGGCTCGGCCACCGACAAAGTATATTTCGACAATATTTCCGCACTGCAGGACATACCGACGTCAGTAGCGGTCTCCGATATGGACCACGACGGCGCTCTCACTCTGACATGTTATGGAAATCGCGTCGATATCGATTGCGCCTCTGACCGGCGCGTCATATTGTGTGATATTACCGGCCGTATTCTGGCGACAGCGACGAGCCGCAACTTCGTCTCGTTCATTCTGCCGGCACATGGATGCTATCTTATAACCGACGGCGTCACAACTGAAAAAATCAATTATTGATTACGCCTGGCAATCTGTTAAAACCGACAGAGCCGTGACTGCCTGCCATCCGACGCGCAATCACGGCTCTTTTTTGTATAAAAAATCCTGGAACTATTTTACAGCAACTCTTACCATCAGGAGGAGGAGCCCGTGCGGCACGGGACTCCTCATCTGCTTTTATATGACGTGCTGTCTCTTTCGTTTTGTCATCCTATTTCTTTTTTTAAAAAAATTTACTAACTTTGCTTTCGGGTAATAAAAAGTTGTTTAAACTTTTATTCATTTCTTTCGGTTTTGTAGAAAAAAGTTTAAACAATAAAGTTTAAACTTCTTCAGAATATTTATAAGTTTAGACAACTTCAATAACAAAAAGCATAGGTTATGACAGAGACTAAGAAAAACAACACAATTGAGCCTCAAGCTGAGATTGAAATACTTGAGGCCGTTTCTCCTGGAATCCATATAGGTCTTTTAGGCAATTATGCCGATACAGACGAAACACGCTTTCTGCTGACACCGGAGGCCTGCGGCCTTCTCACATCGGGCGGAATAAAGATTTCGATGGAATCCGGAGCCGGAGTCGATATCAGTTTCAAAGACGAGACCTATGCGGAATATGGTGTGAAGATAGTGACGCGTGAGGACGCCCTCAAATGTCCGATTGTACTTTCATACAACCCTCTGCGGGCCAAAGATGTCAAGAAAATGACTCCCGGAGCCGTTCTGCTCTGCATGATGGGCGACCAGCTTTTCGAGACGTCGGTCATCAAGGCTCTGCTCGACCGCAAGATAGCATGCGGATGCCTTGACAACATGTATTCTCACCACGATGTCGAGATCTTTGCCGATATAGTCCATGAAATAGACGGACGCGCCGCCATAATGTATGCCCAGGAATCCCTCTCGTATCTCGGCGGCGGCAAAGGCGTGCTCCTGGCAGGTGTAGCCGGTCTGAATCCATGCGAGGTATTGATCATCGGCAGCGGAACCGAATCAATAGCCGCCGCCAACGCGGCTGTCGGCACCGGCGCCAAAGTCGTACTTATGGATAATGACGTTTCCGCGCTGCAGCTCGCACGGCCTCTGTGCGACTCGCGCGTCGAACTCGTCGCCGTACACCCGCGCGTGCTTACAAACCGGGTGAAATCTGCCGATGTCATCATCACCGGAAACACCACACGCGAATTCGAGTTTCCCAAGAATCTGTCGTCATCGCTCAAGGACAGTGTCTATGTCATAGATCTCAATGAGTCGCATCCCTCTGTGTCCGTACCGCGCACGGTGGCCATGGCGCTTTCCAATCCTCTGACCAATTTCTTCAACGAGATGTCGATCAAGAACGGATTTATAGGCATGATGGTGACCACTGTCGGCGTGCAGTGCGGCATGGTCACATATGAAGGCAAGCTCGTCGACAAACTCATAGCTTCTTTTCTTTCGCTTCCGAGCATCGATATCCGCGTGATGCTGTCGAGCACAAACTGACAATCCCATTGATGACCGCAGCATGAACGAACGCCCTGTATTGATCCATCTCATCTCGTCAAACCGATGGGGAGGCGCGCAGCGATACGCTTTCGACATCTGCAATCATTACCATTCGGAGGGATGGCGCGTCGCCGCCGTGACGCGCGATGCCAAAGTAGTCGACAATCATTTCAAAGAGGCCGGAATACCGCTGTTTCATGCTCCGCTGAGAGGATTCTTCGATCCTGCCTCGGCTGTCATAATTGCCCGGGTGATCCGCGATCTGCCGGTAGACCGTTCATATGTCCATGTACACAGGTATCGCGACGCGTTCACTGTCTTTCTTGCCAAACGCCTTGCCAAACGCCCCGACATAAGGATCATATCGACCCGGCACACCGTAAGGCAGGGCCGCAACTCATGGCTGTTCCGAAGGATCTACGAAAAGATAAACGCTCATATATTTGTCTCAGAGACCGCTTTCAGAAAGTTCAGGGCACCATGGCCCGACCGCCTGCCGATGCGTAAAGAAACCGTGCACATTCTGCACAACAGCATAAATATCCCTGAGGGTGACTTCCTCCCCGAACCTGCGAAAGGCCCCATATTCGCCATCTATGCAGGCCCGCTGGTCAGAGGCAAGGGTATCGAGACAATTATAGATGCCCTCGTGTCGCTACGCGACCTGAGACTGAGACTGCGCATCGTAGGGCGCGGCAATCCCGACTATCTCGATTCCCTCCGCCGACGGGCCATGACGAGAGGAGTCATGGAGATAATCGACTGGAAAGCGCTTAGGGACACCCCTACCGACATTATCAACCAATCGCATTTCGCGGTCCTTCCGTCAGTCGAAAGAGAGGCGTTCGGACTGCCCAACATATATGTCATGGCTGCGGGGCGCCCGCAGATATGCTCTCCCAACGGTGCCCAGTCGGAATATCTGGTCGACAATGAATCCGCCATCTTCGTCCCTCCGGCCGATGCTCACGCGCTTGCCGAAGCCATGAGACACCTCGCCACAGACAGTTCTATCCGCGAACGAATAGGGCGATGCGCGCGTCAGGCTTATATGGACAATCTTTCATGGCAATCGTTTATTCCGCGTCTCACGGCAATTTACGAAAATGCCTGAACATGTTCTCCCGGCCGAGAACCATCTCGGCATCCGGATGGTTATTAAGACAAATTCCATCAATTTAACATATTTTGATTATGAAAAAACTGTTTATGTCTCTCGGCCTCGCAGGCTTGATGCTGCTTGGCGCATGCGGCCACAAGAACGCTGAATCCGCCGACACTGACACAATTGTCGAGCAAACCGTCACAGTCATTACCGAGACGCCGGTAAGTGTATCTTCTGCCGCCGAATTGCAGCAGGCTCTGGAAGAAAACAACTGGAAAATCAATGACAAGGGCGACATAGTCACCCCCGACGGTACGGTTGTAATGACATTCGGCGATGCCGCGCAGGCATATGGCGCATATTACAAGGAGACTATGGAGAATTCCGGCAAGTCGTTTGCCGAGGCTGTAAAATCAGCCGGTTCCGAAGTTGGAGCCGCAGCTGAGGCTGCCGTAGAACGCACGAAAGAAAAAGCCTCGGATGCGGTTGAGGCGGCCAAAGACAAGGCGTCCGATGCTGTCCAGTCTGCAAAAGACAAAGCTTCTGAGGCTGCCCGAAGTGCTGACAAGGCAGCGCAGGATGCAAAGGCAAAAGCCGCACAGGCAGCCCGCGATGCCAAAGAGAAAGCAGGCAAAGCGGCCGAAAACGCAGGCAAGGCCGTCAACGACTTCGTCAACCGATAATCTACCAGCCAACAACCAACCTAACAGGCGTGATCGCGCGTTATGCGTGATCACCCCTGTCTCTATCACCAAGAACTCGGTGTTAATTCAGTGATAAAAAATGTTACGATATCCCGTGCGTACGCTGTGTACGGAACTAGGTGTCACCGCCTTGGAAAGGCGCTGCTCCTAAGCCGCCACGCATACCGTCGGAGCTGCGCCTCTCCGGGGCGTTGATTATCAATCGTATACCAGCCACATTTTTAAGATAACACATATTGACAATTTATCAACACCTGCCATTATCACAAATGTGACGATAGAAAATGTTACTTCAGTGATAAAAGGTATTACGATATTCTGCGTGTCCGCAGTTTGAGAAAGAACTTTTTTATAATCACCTATTATACAACATATTAAATAGCGTCAAACCATTGTCAGATACGGTATGTACGCCATGTTTTTCATCGTCTCGGAGAGACGATGCTCCAAGTCTGATACGCGTTTTGTCAGGTCATTCCTCTCCCGGATAATGAACTGAGAAGGCGTGTCAATGCGGCTGTATGGATTTTTTTCGCTAATTTTGCAGTCTATTAATGCACTTAAAGACTGATAAAGTGGAAAAGAATGCCAAGATCTATGTGGCCGGACACCGCGGAATGGTCGGTTCGGCTATCGTGCGCGAACTTCAGCGCCAGGGTTACACCAATATCATTACCCGTACCCACTCTGAGCTCGACCTGACAAATCAGGCCGCTGTCGACACGTTCTTCGCCGAAGAACGTCCGGAATATGTGTTTCTCGCTGCAGCAAAAGTCGGCGGCATAGAAGCCAACGATTCCGCACCCGCCGATTTCATGTACATGAACATGATGCTGGAGATGAACGTGATCCACGCCGCGTGGCGCAACGGTTGCCGCAAACTCGAATTCCTCGGATCTTCCTGCATCTATCCGCGTATGGCTCCGCAGCCGATGCCGGAATCATGCCTGCTGACATCCGCTCTTGAGAAAACCAACGAGGCTTACGCCCTCGCCAAAATATCGGGCCTGAAATATTGCGAATATCTTAACCGTCAATATGGCACGGACTTCATTTCCGTGATGCCTACCAATCTATACGGTCCCAACGACAATTATCATCCCACCCACTCCCACGTACTCCCGGCTCTGATCCGCCGCTTTCATGAAGCAAAGGAGGCAGGACTGCAGACAGTGACATGCTGGGGCGACGGATCCCCTCTGCGCGAATTCCTCTACGTCGACGATCTCGCCAATCTCTGCGTGTTCCTTATGCAGAACTATTCCGGCAATGAGACCGTGAACGCCGGCACCGGCAAGGAACTGACAATCCGCGAGCTCACAGAAGTAGTGGCACACACCGTCGGGTATGAAGGAAAGATACTGTGGGATACCACCAAGCCTAACGGAACTCCGCGCAAACTCCTCGACATGTCGAAGGCCACCGCGCTCGGATGGACATACAAGACAGAACTCGAAGAGGGTGTGCGACTCGCCTACGAGGACTTCCTCAACAATCCCATGCGCGCGGAAAGATAAACCTCACTGATGACCGATTCCGAAAAGAAATATCTGCCCGCCGAAAAGTGGGTCTCGTGGGGAGCGTTACTGATACTTCTCGTCACGTATTGGCTGACAGTCGCTCCGACAGTCTCTTTCTGGGATTGTCCCGAGTATGTGTCGGCGGCATATCTGCTCGAAATCGGCCATCCGCCGGGCAATCCCGTGTGGATGCTCGTCGAACGCATAATTACCATGCTGGCTCCGGCGCCGCGCTACGCGGCGCTGGCCATAAACCTTTCTTCAGGGCTGTTCACGGCTTTTGCGGCGTTCTTTCTCGCAAAAACCATATTCCGCGTGGGGCTATGGGTTCTGCTGAAGCTGCCGAGACGCCGCATTCCGGCACCTCTCGCCGCGGCCGGAGGCGCACTTACGGGCGCACTGATGTTCGGATGGTGTGATTCCGCATGGTATTCCGCCGTCGAAGCCGAGGTTTACGCCATGTCGATATTCATGACCGCCCTGTGCGTATGGCTTATGACCAAATGGGCCGGCACCCGCGACAGGCGTGATTCGTGGCGCCTTCTGATTCTGATAGCTTATCTTTTCGGTCTGAGTATCGGCGTGCATCAGCTCAATCTGCTGTGCATACCGGCACTTGCCATGATATGGGCGGTCAGACGGGGCATACATTCTGTGCGCAGACTTGTCCTGATCTTCATTCTCTCTCTCGCGGTCGTGGCATGTGTGCTCATGGGTATGATGCCGTCGACAATAGCTCTGGCCGCACAATTCGAGATCATAGCCGTCAACCGACTCAACCTGCCGGCTCTTTCGGGAGTCGCCATATATGTCCTGCTTCTGGGTGTATCGCTGCTTCTCGCCATCTTCGCCACACGGCGCACCGTCCACCGGATGCTGATAGCCGCCGCATGCTGGCCCGCTATATTCCTCTCGGGTATTTTCATTTTTTCCGACAGGTTCCTGATCGGAGCAGCAGTATCGGCCGTGGCAAGCATTCTTCTTGTCAGCGGAACGAATTTCAAATCAAGACGTCTCTGTCTGGCCATGTGGATGCTCGCCATGCTGCTTACCGGCTATTCATCCTACGCGCTAATACCCATCAGGGGCGATATTCCCTCTCCCGCCAATTCAGCTATGCCGGGCGAGCCTTTTGCATTCGCATCCTATCTTAACCGCGAACAATATGGGGCAAAGCCTCTTCTCTACGGTCCTACCCCCTACAGCAAACCGATGCTCCGCGAGGATTATGACTCCGCAGGAAATACATCTTACAGATTCTACCAGCTCGAATACTATCGTCCGGTCCATGTCAGAAAAGAAGCCGGAGCTCGCCTCCGGAATTCCATACCGGGAATATCGCCGATGGATTCGGCCGAAAACGCGCGCCTTATGGCCCGCGAGGGAGATGCATGGCTGATAAGTGGCCTTCGCTCGCGACAGATAAAGACTCCGGAACTCAACATGTGGTTTCCGCGCATCACAAGCTCCGATCCCTCCGACATCAGGTCGTATGAGGAATGGATAGGCATGACACCGTCGGCCATGACGGAGGTCAGCGTGTCGGAAGCCATAGATTCAGCAGGCAATGCCGTGGCGAAGAAAGATGCCGCGGGGCAACGTCTTAAACCGCGCTCACATCGTCCGACCTACATGCAGAACGTAGCATGGTTCGCGACTTATCAGACAGGATACATGTATTGGCGCTACCTGCTGTGGAATTTTTCAGGACGTCAGAATGACCGTCCTTCACAGGGAGAAGTGCAGCACGGCAATTTCATCACCGGATTTACGGCGATCGACAATGCCATGCTGGGTGCGGAAGACAGGCTTCCTCCCGTGGCAGGCAGAGAAAACAAGGGTCGCAACCGTTACTTCATGCTGCCTCTGCTCATGGGAATATTAGGCATTTGCTGGCTCTTGAAATCAAGACGCAGAGGCATGCAGACATGTGCGGTCACCGCCATTCTGTTCGTCATGACCGGTCTCGCGATCGTGGTTTATCTCAATCAGGATCCGGGCGAACCGCGCGAACGAGACTATTCTTTTCTCGGGTCTTACTGGGCCTACTGCGTATGGTGCGGATTCGGCGCCGTCATGATCGCGCGACGCTTCAGAAGCATATGGGGATTTGTGATCCCTCTTGCTGTGGCTGTATGGATGGGAGTGGAGAATTATGACGACCATGACCGCTCCGGACGTTATGCGGCAAGGGAATTCGCCGCGAATATACTCGGTTCGCTCGAACCGGACGCCATTATATTCGTCAACGGCGACAACTATACCTTCCCTCTCTGGTACGCCCAGGAAGTCGAAGGCATCAGACGTGATGTCCGGGTAGTCAACCTCGCGTATCTCACATCGCCGGTCTATGCTGCCAATCTGATGCGCGACTGGCGTGAGTCCCGGCGTCTTGAGACAACCCTGAAACGTGAAGACATAATCTGGAATGCATTCCGCACCGCACGCATAGCGAACGCCGCCTCCGACACGCTGCCTGCTGTCGAGGCACTCGAAAGGCTTCGTGATTCCGACGTCCCGCAGTTCCCCGGACGCTACGTGTCGCTGCGCGTTTCTCCCGATTCCATCGCGGTTTTTGACCTTATGAACCTCAAGGGTGCCGGATCGGCGGTCGATTTCGGACACCTCATGATGTTCGACATAATCGCCACAAACTCCGCCTCGGCCACGCCGCGTCCGGTGTATTGGTCCAGACCTCTCTCGGCTGACAGAAGAATAGGTCTGACTCCTTGGTCTGTACATACTCTCTTCGGTTACAGATTCGGCCTGCAGCCCGACAGTGTGGCCGATGACATGCTTTTCGAGGCTGTGCGGAAGGTACGGCCTGTCAACGATCTTTCTAAAGAAGTATATATAGACAGGGCTCCGGCCTCGCAGATCGCTTCTCTGAGAGGAGCCCTCACGGCCGCCGCAACCGTTTTTCTGCGCAAAGGCCAGATCGACCGCGCCGTGGTTAGCGCCCGCAAGGCAGACATGCTTCTGGGACAGGATCCGGGAACGTTCATCCCTGTTGCGGTGGCCGACACGGTCTTCAATACTCGTCTCGAACTGGGCCGTCTCCTTCTTGCGTGCGCCGATTCCATAGCCGCACGCGAAAAAATGACACATCGCGACTCATCTGACAACATACAGAAAAAGTCCGAGGCTCTTGTCCTCGAACTCAAAGCACGCGGTCGCCACCATCTGCATGAATATGATTCCCGACGCGCGGAATGGATAGATTACCGGCGTCATCTTCCTCCGCGCCTCCGCGGAAAGATGGCCCCGGCCTATTGACATTTTATGAAATTATGGCCCTTATGGTTTCCGCGAGTCTTGAACATACCGCGGGAAATACTCCGGACGGCAGATCTATCATACCGCCCGACAGTACAGGAACGGCCACATAATCCAGATCTGTTATTGCCGATCCGGCGCACGTGCCGAATATCTCGAGAATCCGCGACTCCCCTCTGCATCTTACGGCCGCAGCAGGTGATGTCCGTCTCGGACGCCGTCTGCCGGTCCGCGATCTGAGCATGTATTCCTCGCCCGATGTGTCGAGCAGCACGTCTATGCCGTTGCTCCAGTCGCTCATACGCAGATAGACAAGACGCAAAAAGTCGCGGGGCAATGTCAGAATAGCCTTGTACGCCTCCGGTTCATGCCGCGCGTTCAGAACCGTGCATCTTACACACTCGTCAAGCTCGGCCTGCGGAGCCTCAAGTATGACAGCTCGCGCGCATTCACGGAGAAAGGTTCTGACCAGCCCGCTCAGGGAAGCTCCGGGATCACAATAAGTGACCCGTTCTTCGATTATCTCTATGTTTTCATCGAGGAGCGCGTAGACACGCTCCTCGATCTCTTCGATACTGTATTTCATCGGCAGTCGATCAGTCTTATACGCCGTGAGCGAAATTCCGGACTGTTCTGGATCAGTCTCTGAATATAGGGATTTGATGTCTCGAAAGTGGCGGGCGTCCCCCCATATCCGCTAAGCGATCCTCCGGTAAATCTCACCCGGACTTTCGCACAGCCTGCAGGAATCAGCACCTGCCATTCGGTGAGTCCGAAGACACCGTACACGGTCCTTCGTCCGTTGGACGCGCAACTGTTTCTTGGTTTGTTGGTCATAAGATTCTGTTTAAGTGTGTTTATTCCAGTGAAAGCTCTCCTTTATATTCCGTCCAGACCATCACAGGCTTGAGATCGGATCCGGTCTCGACACTGAGCTGCCACATCTGACCTGTACGGGCGTGTGGCGATATCCCGGGACAATCGCACGCCAGATAATATATGTCACCCGGCTGTGCGTCATCGGGCGCCTCGGCTGCCTCCCAGATCTTGAACGAGAGGGTGTTTTCCGTTCCCCCTTTGCCTTCTCCGTCGATCCATATGTGGCAGCCTCCTTTCAGAGCGAGCGCGTCCCAGATCAGGACGCCGCTGCGGGTGGCCTCCTCGCCCTCTATCTTGTCGCTGAAACTGTGTTCGGCGCTGTATATATAGTGGACAAGACGGTTTTCTCCGATCAATGCGCCGCTGTTGCTCCATCCGAGACGGTCGAGTGTCGGCTCACGCTTGATCTCGATGTCACCGAACACGGTGTGGAAGTTAGTGACGCTCCACCCTATGGAGTTCGTTTTTGTAGTGATCTGGATCTCGGGATGTTTCGAGAAATCGATGCATTGTATCTGCTCAAGAAGATTCTTGCCTGCCAGCAACAATGCGGTCTTCGGCACATCTTCTCCCGTAAAGAACATCTTTGCGAGCGCTATGATACGTTCCACTGTCCATTTGCCCTGATGCTGCAGTTCACGCTTGAACTGCCAGCGCAGGCCTTCGGTACAATATACATATTGCATTCCCATTCTCGGCACATTGACCTTGAACTTGCCGGCGCGTCCTCCCCAGAGCGTACGGTTGCCACGCACCTTGAAATTGGTTATGGCCTGCTCCGCTATGATCGCTTTGGAAAATGGCAGACGCTTGCGCTGACTGTCGAAATAATCGGAAACAACCTGATTCATTCCTCTTTTCTGCAGGTATATTTTGGTCGGCTGCGGCACTATCAGTTCCGGATCGACCTCTTTCTGCGTTTCGTAAAGTGAATTCGCGAGCACTACGCAGACCGTGTCTTTCGGGATGGAAGGCACCGTGCAGACCTCGTCGGTCGTGTTGGCGCGCGGACCGTTGACCGCACGGACCACCGGATTGTTGGATGTCGGGTCATATCCTGTCACGAAAAGCATCAGTTCCTTTCCGGGAGTTTCCTCGCGTCCCTGCTCGTCGTAGCCGTTCACTCCTTTGACAAGCAGTGTCGAGTAAGGACGCGGAATAGTCTGGTCCGAGGCCCGCAGAGGAAGTACGGCCTGCATCTGACCGTTTCCTTCCACATTATGCGTCACTGTCACCTGACTCCTCGCCTCGTCGATCATGTAGTGGTCGACCTCCGGACTGTTTACTTTCACTCGTTTCGCGCGGAGCATAAGATTCATAAGCGGAGTGTCATCGGTGTTGAAGCGGAAAAGCTCGTCATCGATATCGCTCTCTATGAAATTCCCGGAGGCAATCCCCCCTGTAGCCTCGGCGGCTGCCGATACTGTGGCCGCCTCTCCGGGCAACTGAGTCTCAAGACCGGATGTTCCGGTCACTTTCTTTACTGTTGTTTCAGACATAATAAAACTTTTGATAGTGAATATAAAATTGCCGAATAAGCATTATAACATGTCAAAGGCACCTGTCGGCCTGATCTCAATACGCGTCTCTGGCAATATCGAATATACTTGCCGTGCGGTCTGACAGAGCACGCCCGCTGCCGCACGGATGCGGCACCCCGTCATCCTGACAGCGACCAGCCAGAAGTTCCTCTATTCGGGCATTGCGCCCCATGATCTCGCCGTTTTCCTGAGCCTCGCGGACCGCACGGTCATAATCGGCGCCTTTGGCGATAACATCAAACAGAGCGTCATCGAAATTTCCTTCTTTAATGGCCTCTCCGATGCGCGACATGGCGCACCTTGCGTCCTGCCGTACAGTTTCATCATCCACGGCATCTTCGAGCCACGCCTCAAATGCCTGCTGCATTTCGGAGAAAGCATCTGAATCGGCATTTTCTTCGATGAAATCGGGATTTTCGTTATCATTCTCTACTGTTTCCACCCCTTCTTCGGTCAATACCGCTCCGAAGCCATCCTCATCAACTTTTTCCTCGATTTCATCGACAGAATCCGGTGTTGTCATACCGACGGATCTATTTTCCGGAGCAACTGCGGCAGGGATGTCCGCATAGATGTCATCGCCGCCATTCTTTTTCTTTTTTCTCAGCATAAACATAATCTTTTAGTTTTAAAATTTCACTCGGTTTCAGGACAGAATCCCATGTGCGGAATCAATATGGATCTTTCCCGTCACATCCTTCCGGCCTGATGTTCATGCCGCAAAATTACAAAGCCCGGATCCGTTCCCGCTTTTATCCGTTCACAACCCGTCCTGCGGAACTCCGACTCCAGGACGGTGACAACCCGTAAAAACAAGCGGCGACCACTCGCAAAAGAGTGACCGCCGCTCGGTGCTTGTTCTGTTATTATCTTATGAAGTTGTCTAAACTAATTTTTATGGTAAGATTTATTAAGATTTTGGAGGGGATTTCTTCGATCTAAGAGGCAGCGACCTCCCGGTCGGTGCCGAGGAGAGCGGAGAAATACACCCAGAAGATTAATAAAGATTGCCATAAAGTTTAAACTTCTTCAGAATATTTATAAAACGCAAATTAGTTTAGACAACTTCTACTTCATAATCTTGGTGACTTCGGAGCCCTGCTTACGGATATAGAGGCCCGGGGTAAGTTCTCCCTGCACACGTATTCCCTGAATATTGAAATATTCCACGGGTGCCGTAGAATTATCCTCCGGAACTCCGTTGATACCGGCCACATTGGAATAATCCTCAAATCTGATCTGCACCATATTGAAAAACTCATCTTCATAAGGATCATATGAAGTTACTGTAAAAAGGTCGGGGTAACCATACTCCGCATTCGACTCGATCTCACCTTTCATCCAGTCCGTCGGCATGATCTCTTCATCACCTTCTGCCTCTCCGGCAAAGATTTCAGTCTCCAGTCCATACTCATTTACACGATAACGCTCTACAGATGTATAAGAATAATCTTCCTCTCCTTCCTCACGGTAAATCTCGGTCTGCGAATAATCATAACTTCCATAGCTGTCAACATAGGTCAGGCTTACATTAAGCTCACCCATGTCATATACCAGTCGGGAATTAAAGGAACCTTTGTCATCGGGATACACTACTGTCACGATATTCTCTCCGTCTGCATCCATCACCACACATGAAGATATTCCGTTTTCAGCAGTCGAGACATCATCAGCCGACAGAATCTGACCATTGGTATGATGCCATACGATATCCTTATATTCCATCTCCGGCTCCCATACAAATTCTCCATCGTAATCTGTAGTAAGGACATAAGACACTATACGGGATGCCTTATTATCTTCGCCATATTCTATCGACAGTCTTTGAGACGCCTCATATTCACCCATATAAAGAGTCTTTATAACAACTTCGGTCACATTTCCCTCGGCATTTCTTGTCACTTCACGACGATAGCAGTTACCCATTTCCTGCCAAGCATCGTCTCTCCACAACGATTCAGTATTGGAGATAATACATGAATGCACTATCGGATCATACTGGCGTACAGTACGGGAATAATTCGTAAAATCCGAACCATCCTCGGCAAACTGCACCAATTTTGATACAGGCATGCCGTATTCATCATATTCATAGGTTGTAAAGGTATTCCCTTCTCCCTCCAGAAGAGAAACAATCTCATCTGTCAATATCCGGCCTTCTTTGTCATATGTGGTAAGATATTTGGCAGATTCTTCCCACGTCTCATCATCCGGATTCCATTCGGAGACAAACTGTGTGGAGGGACGCCATAACACATTTTCGGCATCTACACGCATTCTAAATTCTTTTTTGCCTGATTTTCTCAGCTCTGTCTTTCTATTGTTCTTGGACTTGGCTACGGGCGAAGGGAAAGACGATGCGGCCATGATACTCCCGGCAGTAAAAGCCGCCATACACAAAAGGTAAATTTTCTTCATATATACTACTATTAAAATTAATAATACTTTGTCTCACATATCTGTTTCCGCAACAAAGTTAACATAAAAATCTCTCATTTGCAATTACTTTTCAATATTTAGAAACTTTATAAAATATATTTCCTTATATTTGACTTTATAAATCTACAGCAAAATACCATAATTTTTATTTTCAGCACGATTTCAGCAAATTCGGCAATGTTTCAGCAACGTTTCAGCACTATTTCAGCAATGTTTCAGCAAAATCTGCCCCCTTTCAACAACACTTCAGCACGGTTTCAGCATGGTTTCAGCAAAATCCGAACCAGAACCGAACTTACCGATTATAATAATATCGAAAGAACATAAATCCATCAAAACCTTACCGAATAAAAATTTTTCTTACCAGTACAAAACACATAATACTGAAACAAAAGCATATACAATAAGCTAAAAATTTAAATTTTTCACCACACCTTACCACCAATCCTTCATTGCCCTAAAATACAACTTACCTGCATGCAACATTTTGCACCCTATTCTATTTTTATCACAATAATTGCGATTTATTGTAGTTTTACGCTAACAAAATAAACAGGAAGCAGCCGCCGACAGAGCAGGCGATGATAAAGGACTACATGAAATTCCTGAGATAGGATTCTGTCGATACGCTTGAATCCAGACCGAGTTTCTTATGCAGACGATACTTCATGGATTCAACGGTCCGGGTGGAGCGGTTTGTTATCGCGGCAATCTCTTTTGTGGTTATGGCCATGACAATAAACGCGCACATCCTTATCTCTCCTTTGGAAAGATCGGGATGGCGTCCGTATAAGGTACGCATAAAGGATGGATGCATCTTTCCGAAGCAAGTCATAAAGACCTCCCACAGATTCTTGTTGACCTCGATTGTCTTGAGTATGTCTCCGATGCGTCGGCGCCTCGTATCATCATCAATCGACGCATCACATCCGATCTTCGCGATTTCCTGAATCGTAGTATTGGCCTGAGCTATCTGCAGCGACAGATGCAAAGGAGACATCGTATCCGGACTTCCCTCTTCCTCGTCTCCACTCTCATCTCGATCACATGAAACTACGGTATTGGATTCTGGGGAAGATACTCCATCGCGTCGGCGATGCCTTATAAAAGCCCATAGCGATATGATGACGATTATGACAACTGCTATCCCGGCTGCCCCCATCGCATCACTGATATCCGTCAGATGCTTATGGGTCGTACCTGAGGATGTCAGTCTCTTCTCGTATTCGGCAGTTATATAGGGGCCTTTTTGCCAGAGAACCGAATCCATACCGTTATAAAACGCTTCATGCATCTCATACGCATCCTTATATTTCCCCATTCCGTACAATGCGCGTGCAAGAATGCCATAAGTGGCGGCCCGTACATGTCTTATGCCATTCTGTTCCGTCATAAAAATAAGGCTCTGGCATGAATCGGCGGCTTCTTCATAACGGCCGAGATCCACAAGCAGCTCGGAGTAATTATACAAGGCATAAAGCCGATTGATAGAGGTAACGGCTTTGGCAAGATACGCCTTGTAATACTCCTCCGACATCTCCTGTTCACCCATGCGGCTGAACAGTTCCGCCATACCCATGTCTATCAGCTGGCCGGTCTCCTGATCCATTTTATAGTTCGAGGCCTTTTTAAGTTCTGCAAAGGCCTCCTTGTATTTGCCTGCGTCCAGAAACGCTGAACTTTTCTCTATATGAAATCTCGCCGCGAGTCTGGACAAGCGCGGAGCAGCAGTCCCCCATTTCTTTATTCTGGCTTCCACGTCAGAAAAGATGGAGTCGCTTTTATGTGATTCTCCGGCCAGACGGTATACTCTGGCAAGGAGAAAATAACTGTCAGCCTTTTCATATTCCAGTGAATCATCTATCTGAAGATTCATTATACAGGCTATATTGTCAAGAACTCTGTCATAATCGCCCGTCGCCTGATAACAGTACGCCAGATTGTAATAAACATCGAGCATTTCGCGGGGAGGAAGGTCATAGTCTTGCGAAAACCGGTCAAGAAGAGCGATTGCCTCCCGGTAACGTCCGGTGTTGATCATATTCTCTATCTTCTCCTGTCGCAAAGATCTAGACAGGACATCCGCCTGAGGTGCCGGGCGTTTCGGTTCACTGCAGGATGAGACTGAGACAACAGCCGCAATTTGTATAGCACAAAATAGAAACCGGAATATTACCCGGGCTGCCGATGATATATTTTGTTTGAAATAATGCATTACATCACAATACATATTCATAATATGAATTTTGAGAAGTTTGCGCGAGTTTCATAAAAAAAAAGACGCATTTTATGACAGTACTGGCGTAAACAACTTATGCACCAAAGATAAAGAAAAAAATCCATATAAGTGCTCCTTGACGCTGAAATATTTGAATTAATTACTGTAAAAATTTTTA
>ERZ791744.496-NODE-496-length-38129-cov-3.032805_pt1 | contig 38129 bp, 33 predicted proteins | sample MGYA00510039_ERZ791744 | MGnify/ENA primary metagenome ERZ791744 (study PRJEB30046, sample SAMN00791969) | human gut metagenome | study: EMG produced TPA metagenomics assembly of the A metagenome-wide association study of gut microbiota in type 2... | reverse complement strand
GTTGGGGGCGGCTATTATTATGTCGAAGCCGTTGTCGGCAAAATAACGGATATCTTCTATCTGCTTCTCATTGGAGTCATCGGCGGAACGGATCTCTATCTCGGCATTGTCATGAAACATCGCCTCGCGGAGCATCTCCTGATTCATCTTCGCGCGCCAGTCATCCTGACTGCACTGCGACACGCCGATACGGTATTTCTTCTCTTCCGCACATCCGAAAAGTAAAATAGACATCAGCGGAAGCAACATAAAAACAAGTCCTGTCTTGAGTTTCATTTGATATCAGGTTGGCGGTAAGAATAGGCATGTGTCACCGTTCGACAACTTGAACGGGCACATGACACATTATTGTCAAATTTTCTGCAAAGATAACTATAATATTGTAAATTAGGCGCATTGACTGATAAAAATCGGGCCATGCAACATTTTTTATATCTTAAGACTGTTTTTTTATAACACTTCGTTTTATTTAGATATAGATTTGCAACCGAAACCGGACACGGGCCGGATTCCCAACCGATTATTCAAGAAAAACAAGACAGGACCAATATGAAAAAACTCAAACAGATCATGACGGGAGCAGCCTCGTTTCTTCTTCCGCTCGCAGCGCTTGCGGGCGACGGGGTCGAGGTGAACCATCTCGGAACAGACAACACTCTTGTCCGCGTGACCGGAGAAGGGAAATATCTCATACTGCCGATTCAGGAAAACATCGATGATGCAAAAATAAACGTGATCGTCGACAACGAGATCGTAAAGACCTTCTATGCGCGTCTCGCCAAGTCCAAGACAGACTATACCGTGCCATTCGATCTGACGCCTTATGAAGGCAAAAACGTGGAGTTGATGATCGAGACCCCCCAGGGGCGGAGCAGTGTCCGCGAGGCCAAAGGGGACGCATGCTGGAAAGGACTGAGCGTCAGCGACACCTTCGACACAGCCAACCGTGAGAAATACCGCCCGGCCTACCACCATACGCCGCTCTACGGATGGATGAACGATCCGAACGGCATGTTCTATAAGGACGGGAAGTGGCATCTCTATTACCAGCACAATCCCTACGGATCGAAATGGCAGAACATGACATGGGGACATTCAGTCAGCACGGATCTCGTCAACTGGGAGCATCTTCCCCTGGCCATCGAGCCCGACGGACTCGGCGCGATATTCAGCGGAAGCTGCGCCATAGACAGGGAAAACACAGCCGGCTATGGCGAGAACGCGGTGGTGGCCATGTACACTTCGGCAGCAAAAAGCCAGATACAGAGTCTGGCAGGTAGCAAAGACGGAGGTCTGACATTCGAGAAATATTCCGGGAATCCGGTATTGCCACTTGAAAGCGAGGCCCGCGACCCCAACATGTTCTGGAACCCGGAGACAAAAGAGTGGACTCTCATACTCGCGCACGCACTGGACCATGAGATGCTGATCTTCACGTCGCCCGATCTGAAGGCGTGGACACTGCAGAGCGCATTCGGCAAAGGCCTTGGAGCGCAGGAGGGCGTATGGGAATGTCCCGATCTTTTCGAACTGAACGTGCCCGGAAGCAAAAAAAGCAAATGGGTGCTCATCTGCAACATCAACCCCGGGGGACCCTTCGGAGGATCGGCCGCGCAATACTTCATCGGCGACTTCGACGGCAAGACTTTCCGGGCCGATACTGACAGAAACGGCAATGTGCCGACCAAATGGATGGACTACGGCAAAGACCACTATGCCACTGTCAGCTGGAGCGACGCTCCGGACAACCGCCGAGTAGTCATCGGCTGGATGAGCAACTGGGAATATGCGGCCGAAGTCCCGACACAACAGTTCCGCAGCGCCAACACATTGCCGCGCGAGATGAAACTTTTCAAAGGCGCCGACGGAGATCTTTATCTCGCCTCGGCTCCCGCGTCGGAACTGCTCGGGCTAAGAGGCGCCGCAATAGCGGAGTCGGGCAAAGCCAGTCTCGGCAAGACAGACCTGAACTTCACCATACCGGCCGATACGGAGGGACTGTGCGAGATAACGGCATCGTTCGACGCAGGAAAGAAATCGAAAGTCGAATTCACACTGAGCAACAAAGAGGGAGAGAAAGTCATAATGACATATGATGCGGCCACACGCACCATGGCCTTCGACCGCACCGGCGCAGGGCTGTCTGACTTCAGCCAGAGTTTCCCCGCAGTCACAGCGGCCCCGACACGCGAGAACAACGGAAAAATAGAATTACGCATCTTTGTGGACCGCTCGAGCATCGAGCTTTTCGGCAACGACGGACAATTCGTCATGACCAATCTCGTATTTCCCACATCGCCCTATCTCAACCTGAGCATATCGGCGCCCGAAGGAAACGCCAGACTCAACAATCTCAAGATTTACGGAATCAAATCACAGTCATCCAAATAAACCATGTCACAGACTCAAACAATCGCCGCAACAGGCAAATCGTCGCTGGCGCAGATAATCCCGGTGATGTTCTGCTTCTTCGCCATGGGATTCGTGGACCTCGTCGGGACAGCCTCGAACTATGTCCAGAAAGACCTCGGCCTCACAGACTCGCAGGCCAATCTTTTCCCCTCGCTAGTGTTCTTCTGGTTTCTTATCTTCTCGGTGCCGACAGGCATGCTGATGAACAGGATCGGCCGCAAGAACACCGTGCTGATAAGTCTCATCGTGACCGCCGTGTCGCTGATACTCCCCGTTTTCGGCGAAGGCTACTGGCTGATGCTGGCGGCATTCAGTCTGCTCGGAATCGGAAACGCCATCATGCAGACATCACTCAATCCACTCGTCACAAACCTCATCAGCGGCGACAGACTCGCCTCTACGCTGACATTCGGGCAGTTCGTCAAGGCCATAGCGTCATTTCTCGCGCCGATCATCGCGGCGTGGGGCGCGACCACCGCTTTCGTGACCTTCGGTCTCGGATGGCGCATACTGTTCGTGATCTATGCGGTGATAAGCTGTCTGTCGGTGGCCGTACTCGGCGCTACACCGATAGAGGAGGAACGTCCCGACAAGGCATCGGGCATCGGCGAATGCCTCAGACTTTTGGGCCGTCCTTTCATACTTCTCTGTTTCTTGGGCATAATGTGCCATGTGGGAATAGACGTAGGCACCAACACCACGGCGCCCAAGATCATCATGGAGCGTCTGGGTCTTCCTCTCGAAGACGCATCGTTCGCCACGGGACTCTATTTCATATTCCGCACGGCGGGATGTTTCCTCGGAGCGTTCATCCTTCGGGTGATGTCGCCAAAACTCTTTTTCGGCATAAGCGTGCTGATGATGGCCGTGTCGATGGCCCTTCTGTTCACCAGCCATTCGCTGACAGGAATATATGTCGGCATAGCTTTAGTCGGATTCGGCAACTCCAACATCTTCTCGATCGTCTTCTCGCAGGCTCTTATAGCTGCTCCCAAAGAGCGTAACGAGGTCTCGGGCCTTATGATCATGGGTCTGTTCGGAGGCACTATCTTCCCGCTCGCCATGGGTTATGCGGCCGATGCCATGGGACAGGCCGGAGCCATAGGCGTAATGGCTGTCGGAGTCATATATCTTCTTCTCTACACACTTAAAATAAGTAAGTGATCAACCAAGTCAAACCAATAAAACCGCCTGATAAAAATATGAAAAACTTGACAATAGGAATGGGCGAAGCCCTGTGGGACGTCCTTCCGGAAGGGAAAAAAATCGGAGGCGCACCAGCCAACTTCGCATATCACGTATCGCAGTTCGGCCTTCCGAGCATGGCCGTCAGCGCCGTCGGCGACGATGCGCTCGGCAAGGAGATACGCGAGAACTTCACCTCAAAAGAATTGAAACATCATCTCGCCACTGTACCGTACGCCACAGGCACCGTACAGGTGGAGCTCGACCCCAACGGAGTGCCCCAGTATGAGATCAAGGAAAACGTGGCGTGGGACAACATACCCTGGACTCCGGAACTCGAGGAAATAGCCAGAAACACGAAAGCCGTATGCTTCGGATCTCTCGCACAGCGCAATGTCGTGTCGCGCGAGACAATAGGCAGATTTCTCGACACGATGCCCCGCGGAGAGGATTCGCTGGTGGTGTTTGATGTCAACCTGCGCCAGGGATTCTACACCAAGGAGATACTGTGCGAGTCGATGCAGCGTTGCAATGTGCTCAAGATAAACGACGAGGAACTGGTGACGGTGAGCCGCATGTTCGGTTATCCCGGCATAGACCTTCAGGACAAATGCTGGATTCTTCTCGGCAAGTACAATCTGAAGATGCTGATCCTGACCTGCGGCATAAACGGCAGCTATGTGTTCACACCGGGAAATGTGTCATTCCAGCCCACTCCGAAAGTGGAAGTGGCGGATACGGTAGGCGCCGGCGACTCCTTCACCGCCGCATTCGTGGCAAGCATTCTCAAAGGAAAAAGCGTAGTTGAAGCGCATAATCTCGCCGTGAGGACATCGGCGTTCGTATGCACGCAGAACGGCGCTATGCCCACACTTCCCCGCGAGCTGACGGAAGCCTGACCGCACGCAGCCGACATGACGTAGTAAAGACAAAATACATGCAAGAAAGAAGGAGAGGCACCCTGTGAAGGGTGCTTTCTCTTTTTTGTGACAATAAATTGATTTTTAGCAGGGAAATGTGTATCTTTGGCAGTCAAACAACATTATGTGATATGGAAATATGGATTGTATGGCTTATCGTGGCGGCGATATTGCTCGCCACCGAAGTCCTGACCCAGATGATGTGGGCTCTCTGTCTGACGGCAGGCGCCCTCGGCGCCATGATAACCGCGCTGTGCGGCGGTGACCTCGTATGGCAGGTGATCGTAATGAGCGCCGGGAGCGTGGGAGCTTATCTGTTCCTTCTTCCCTGGATCAACCGGCGGCACAAGCGCATGGCGGCACGCGCGGCCCGGACGGGTATGGACGCTCTTTTAGGACGCCGGGCGACGGTCACGCATGAGATACGACCCGGACGGCTCGGACGCGCCCGTATAGACGGAGACAACTGGCAGGTTCAGGCTCCGGGCATCGGCCATGTGATCCCGGCTGGAAGAGAAGTGACGGTCACATCTTACGACAGCATCATACTGACAGTGGAAGAGAATAAGAATGAAGAGAATAAATTAAAATAAACGGATATGGCATATATTGTTCTGGGCGTAGTGATATTGCTCGCCATCGTCATCATTTCGGCAGGCGTGAAAGTCGTGCCGCAGTCGGAAACCCGCGTCATCGAGCGTCTGGGACGCTTTCACAGCGTCCTGTCGCCCGGTCTTAACTTCATAATTCCCTTTGTCGACAAACCGAAGACAATATATACGCGCCGCGTGGAGTCGAACGGTCCCGGCAGATATTATGTGCGTACGTTGGCGACAACCGTGATCGACCTTCGCGAACAGGTGTATGATTTTCCCTCCCAGCAGGTCATAACGCGCGACAATGTCACCACAGAGATCAACGCTCTCCTCTACTTTCAGATCACCGATCCCAAGAAGGCTGTCTATGAGATAGACAATCTCCCCAACGCTATCGAGAAACTGACCCAGACCTCCCTCCGAAACGTGATCGGCGAGCTTGAGCTTGACGAGACTCTTACCTCGCGCGACACTATCAACACAAAGCTTCAGGCGATCCTTGACGACGCCACAAACAAGTGGGGCGTAAAAGTGAACCGTGTGGAGCTTCAGGACATCACTCCTCCCGAAAGCGTTCGCGTGGCGATGGAGAAACAGATGCAGGCCGAGCGCAACAGGCGTGCGGAAATCCTGAATGCCGAAGGCGAAAAACAGTCGCTCATACTCCGCTCCGAAGGAGAGAAAGCATCGCGCATAAACGAGGCCGAGGCGCACAAACAGTCGGAAATCCTGCGCGCGCAGGGAGAGGCCCAGGCCATAATACTCAACGCGCAGGCCGAGGCCGACGCCATACGCAAAGTCGCCGAAGCAGTGACTGCAGGCAAGACCGATCCGGCAGCCTATATGCTCGCCATGAAATATATCGACACTCTGCGCGAGATGACCTCGGGCAAGGACAACAAGACCGTATATGTGCCCTATGAGGCAAGTTCCGTCCTGTCGTCGCTCGGATCGATAAAGACGATCTTCGACAAATAACACGGTTTTTAGAAACCGTTTGTGCAAATGCATTCATGAGGTACCGGAGAGAGTTATCCGGTACCTCATAAATGCATTTATATGGTGGTCACACTTTATTCAACGTCTCGGAGAGAGGCTGCTCCCAGTCGGAAAAGCAATAATGACAGTAAGGCCGATACGACGGAGGGGGCTATTTGTTAAACTGTCGTGGATTTTGTAAATTTGCAGATATATGGAATTAAGAAAAGAGGAACTTACAAGATATATACTGCCTCTGCGCGAGGGCGGCTCACTTCCCGTGCTCGGTGAAGCGGGAGACGGTTTCCGATATGTGATAAAGCTCAGGGGCGCCGGACACGGCAAGAAGGCCCTCATATCCGAACTTGTCGGCACACTTGTGGCGAAAGCTTTAAAATTCAGGACTCCGGAGCCGGTGCTTCTTGACCTTGACAAAGCTTTCGGAATAACCGAGCCTGACGAGGAAGTGCAGGAACTTCTGCGCAATTCGGAAGGGCTCAACCTCGGGCTGCATTTTCTGGAGGGAGCCGCGACATTTGATCCCATAGTCAACAAAGTGGACGGTCTGACTGCATCGAAGCTTGTCTGGCTCGACGCGTTCCTGACAAATGTGGACCGCACGCGGCTCAACCCGAACATGATGATATGGCATAACGAACTGTGGCTAATAGACCACGGCGCCTCTCTATATTTCCATCATTCCTGGCGCAATCCCGAGGAAGCAGCCGCTGATCCTTTCGGCTATATCAGCCGGCATGTGCTTCTGCCCTATGCGGACAGGCTGAAAGAGGTGGATTCCCTTATGCGCCAGGCCATCACTCCGCGTACGCTCTCAAAAATAACGGATATGATACCCGATGAATGGCTTGAGGAGGAAGGAAGCGGCATTTCCGTGGCAGAGAAAAGAGAGGGATACCGCACTTTTCTGACAAAACGGCTGGCGGAAAGCCATATATTTACCGAAGAAGCATTGCGTCAACGAGATAAATTGTCACTGTCATGAATGATACGCCGGAAAAGATCATATATGAATATTGTCTGCTGAGATATGTGCCGGATCTCGAGCGCGGCGAGTTTGTCAACGTAGGTCTTATGATGATGTCTAAACGGCACCGCTGGATGCGTGTCGGACTGCATGTGGATGAAGAGCGTATATATCGGTTTTCACCTAAAGCCGATATAACGAGACTGCGGATACAGCTTGGCGCATTCAGCACGGACGGGGTGCCGTTTCACGATCTTCCGGCGGAAGAACGCTACAGATGGATGGCTGCCGTAAAAAGCGCCATAATCCAGACATCACCCTCTCATCCCGGAATACTGATCTCAGGACCCGCGTGCGGGAGAGAAGAAGCCCGCAGGATGCTCGATTCCAAATTTGACGAACTGCTCGACAGGCTTGTTAAGTGACCCTTATGCCTCCACCGGACCGGGTGACAATGATTTCTTACGCACGGACACATTACCGATCCGTGCACCGTCCATAGATGAGATCTCGAATAAAAGGCAATTCCATCCCAATTTCTCCCCGACAGAGGGGACATGACGCAGTTCTTCGAGAATAAGTCCGCCCAATGTGGAATATGACGCGGGGCTATATAACTCCTCAAGTCCGAAAAATTTGAGAAAATCATATATCTGCGTCTGGGCGTCGACCGTCCAGCTGTCATCACCGACGTTCCGCACAATGTCGGTCACGATTTCTTCCTGCGGCATGGTGCCGACAAGGCCGTCAAGAATATCACTCGGAGTGATAACTCCGGTCATGTCGCCGAACTCATCGCAGACCAGAGCGAAGTGCACGTTCTTAGTCTTCATGACATCAAGAGCGTCGTAAACATTCATGACCTCAGGAAAGTATTCCGGCTCGCCCATCACATCGCGAAGAGAGAACGCGGGGTTGTCCAAAGCGAGTATAAGCTGCTTGAGCGACACGACCCCGCAGACCGCACTTCTCGATCTGTCGCAATAGACAGGATAGGAACTGTGCAATTCAGCGGCAAGGCGTCCGCGGACCTCGTCGGCAGTCATGTCAACATGCATGAACGCGACATCGACTTTAGGAGTCATGATGGATGAAACCCGCAGATCGCCGAGCACCAGCGCACGTTCCATTATATCCTGTTCGACTTTCTTCACCTCTCCCGAATCGGCGCCATCCTGTATCAGCGACTTTATCTCCTCCTCGGTGACATTGTTGCTGTTTTTCCCGATACCGAGCATCTTCACTATAAGGGATGTGGAGGCCGACAGCAGCCACACCACTGGCATGGCCACCACCGAGAGGAGACGCATGGGCGGAGCTATGATCTTCGCGACAGAGTTCGCGACAGCGAGACCTATGCGTTTGGGTACAAGCTCGCCCACGACAATCGACAGATAGGTGACCACCGCCACTATCACGATCTGTCCGATGGTACGCGCGGTATGTGGAGAGAGACCTGTCTTCTGAAGCAACAGCCCCACATCCTCGGCCAAAGCCGCTCCCGAATAAAGACCGGTAAGAATGCCGATCAGAGTGATGCCTATCTGGATGGTCGATAGAAACCGGTCGGGATCATCGGCGAGCTTGAGCGCCGTAGCGGCACCCCGGCTTCCTTGTCGCGCATCGGAGACAAGACGCGATTTGCGTGCAGATATCAAAGCTATCTCCGACATGGAGAAGAGTCCGTTTAGCAAGATAAGTGCTATGATTACGAATATGTCATTCATAAAAGTTGTCTAAAGTATAATAGGGTGTTCCCTTATATTTTAGACAACTGAAAACGATGTATTGTTTAACCCCCGGCTCCGGACAACCTGCGATTTTATCGAATCATTGTGCATATATAGATGATATTAATTATATTTGCAGATGAAATGCGGGGATAAAGCATTAGTGACCGAGGTTCCGGCACTAAGGTATGACTCATCCCCGAACAGTCCCATATACCTTATGTAACCTGACAATGAATCGACTTCACCATAATCCAGTCAAATCAATCTCTAATTGGGTATTGAGGTGCTTGTCATTTTCCTTACTAATTCTGTACTCCGTTACACTGACTGTCGCGTCAGCGGGCTCCAACATGGAGAGCGCACAGCCCTCCGACAACAATACCAGATTGGACATCGCACATCTTATCGCACTCGGAGACTCGTATAAAAGCCGTGCGATGACCGACAGTGCCCTTGAATGTTACACCAAGATAACGGAACGTGTCAACTTGTCCTCTCCTCTGGGCGATAGAGAAAAGGCGGTCAATGCTTTTCTAAGTCGCGGCAACCTGCTTTTTACAGCCGGACGATTCACCGAAGCTTTAGAGACATATATAATAGGTCTGAAAATCACAGAATCCTGTCCAGAGGGTGCAAAAGCCATGAATTTTTATAACAATATCGGCAACATCTACTGCTATTTCGGAGATTACGAGAAAGGCACAGCATATTATGAGACCGCGTATTCGCTCCGCAGCCCGCATTCCGACCGCAAGGTAATGTCCAATCTTCTCACGAACATGACCGGGACTTACTGCCTCATGGGCAAGCTCGACAAGGCACGCAGGACTTTCGCATTGGCGGCAAAAACCGTAGAGGCATCTGACAGTGACAACCGCTATATGATGCTCTATAACAAGGGACTCATACTTGATCTCGAAGGAAATGTGCCCGAGGCAGCGAGACATTTCATAAAGGCATGCGGAGAAGCCGACACTCCTTACTACCGTTGCCATGTCTACGAAAAGCTGTATCTGCTATATAAGAAGTCCGGAGAACGGGACTCCACTTTTCTATATCTGACAAAACTCCACAACGAGGCCGAGAAACACGAATTCAACGATTTTATAGCCACATCACTGAAAGGGCTGGCCGACTGGTATGATCCTATCGACAAAAGACTCTCCCGCAATTACAAGGATTCCCTTCTGGATCTGCGCGACTCGTTGATGGGACGTGACGAAACAGTGAGAGAATTCTACCGAATACGAAACATACAGAATCTGTACGAACTCGGCAAGATCGAAAAACGCATAGACGACCTCGAGGCCGAACGCCAGATCAAGGAACAGGAAGCGCGGTCACAACGCATCATAATTCTGATAGTGTCGGTTTCATTGATTGCGATATTCGCGCTGCTGGTCTTGGTGTATCTACAGAAACGGAAACTCTACCGGTCGTACAATGAACTGTTTGAATTCAACCGCAACCTTACGGCCAATCGCACCGACCAGGCAGAGGCCACTTCGCAAGAACCTCAGACATTTGGTTATGACAGGAACGCACTCGCCGAGAAGATTAAGAACTTTATGGAAAATTCATCAGACTTCATGAGTCCGGATTTCTCTCTGTCCCGTCTCGCGGAGTTGGTGGATTCCAACCAAAAATATGTGTCGCAAGTAATCAACGACATCTTCGGTCATAACTTCACGGATTTCGTAAACGAGCGCCGTGTGCGCGAGGCACAGGCACTCCTCATTTCGCCCGAGAAATGCGCCAATCTGACACTCGAGGCCATCGGACAGAAGGTGGGATTCGGCTCGCAGTCAACATTTATCCGGGCATTCCGGAAGTTTACGGGCCTCACTCCTTCCATTTTCCGGAAAATTGCCTTGCAAAAGGCGCAATCTCTTGGCAATTCATAAAATGAAAACTGTTGCGTTTGGTTTTCAAGCGATTATACTATAAATTTGCCGCCGTAAACTTCACCTCAAAATTCACAATTATGAAGATGACACTACTTCTCGCTTTGACCTTGAGTGTAACGGCAACCGTTTACGCCGAGCCGACAACAACAGTAATAAAACCCCGGCTTCATGCAGTGGAACTTCCGAGACAAGAACGCCGCGGAGCCGAGACCGCACGCCGCATAAGGGCTTTGGCCACACAAAAGGCACCGGGACGATTCGACTTCGACGACAAAATGCCTGTGTCCTTATCACGCGTCAACGGCGGAACAAAGACACACCGACTTGACGAGATACTTATCACCCAAGGCGAAGAAGAGTATGCGCGCCAGAGATTCGAATATTTCAACAACGGACTCTCTCATCTGCGCATAAACGAGTTCCGCGAAAGCAACAGTTGGAACCCGATTGAAGAATACGGATACGAATGGGACGAAGACGGCTATTGCCTGAAACAATGGGGGCGTTCGTTAGACGGAATGTCGGGTATGATGAACGAATTCCGCTACAACGACCGTAAGCTGGGAATCGAGAAAATCATCTCATACTATTCCGACAACGTATGGACTCCGTCGGAGAAAGGTGAATACACCTATGATGACAACAATAACATCATCGATGAAACTGTTTCGATGTATGATCCGGATACAAGACAATGGATGCCTGTCATGCGCAACAAGGCGACCTGGTCGCCCGAAGGACTCCAGACAAGCTTCGAGACATACAACTGGAACGGCACCGGGTGGGAACCTGGAGATGACAAGGCCGTCTACAAATATGATGCCGACGGACATGTCACCCTTTACGGCTTCAGCCTGTGGAACGGTGAGGACTGGACTTACTATTACAGAGTCAGACAGGAATTCGAGAATGGAAATATCATACTCCAGACTGATGAATACTTTAATCCGGATGAAAACGACTGGACAGGATGCTATGCCTGGAAAGGCTGGCCATTATACAGCAGACGCACGAATTTCACATATGACGAAGAGGGATGCCAGAGCGGTGAAACCACTTACATGGTCCATGACATCTCCAAAGGTTGGGAAATAAGCGCTTACTGTACCTTCGAATATACTCCGCTTGATAACGGAGGTGTGAGAATGCAGCGTGACATGTATCTCACAGAAGCGGGAGATGACATATATGATATTCTTGTCAAGGAATATGACCGCGCAGGCAATGCTACGTTCATACATGAGAAACAGAATGCTTTGGGCAACGGCACGCTCATCGACATTTTTGAAGAAACATATCAATTCCTTGACGAAAAATATCTCCAATATGGAGAAACATACGTCTATAGTCAGGATGAAGAAAATGTCAAGACAGCCGAAACACATGAGGAATATGATTACGATGACGCCCGAAATGTAATCGAATCGCGTCATGAACTTGGCAATTACCTGAATTTCGGCGAGGGAGATCCACTTGAATTCCGGAAATTCAGCATGTTCACATATGCTTATGATAATGTAGATGTACGCACCGAAAAACTTGCTTATCTCTGGAACGGCGGAGCTTACGATCCCAATTGGGGAGATGGTGTCGAATACGACTTCAATATTCCGGCAGCGAACTGCATCGTATGGCAGGATTTAAAGATGGACTATACAATTATGAAAACCATACAGTATACAGGTGATGGAGGAGAATGGTCAGCCATGACCTCTACATACAGTTACACGCCACTCGGCAACGGTATCGACAATATCGAGGATGCTGACAACAGCATCAACTTCAGTCCCAATCCTGTCACCGACATCATGCATATCAATGTCACCGGCGAGGCCTCCACAGAGATATTCGACCTCAACGGCTCACTGCTGATAAACAGTGACAATCACGACATAAGTCTCGCCGGACTCCTTCCGGGTATGTATCTCGCAAGAATCAACGGCAAGACATTCCGGGTCATCAAACGCTGACGGACTCGTCGGAATATAAAAATAAGGAATAATTCCCAAACGGAATTATTCCTTATTCATATTTCGCTATTTCATTACGTGACCATTACCTCAGAGAGATCTCAAAGCGAGCGAGCGCAGATAATTCTCGGTAGATTCGGAAGTGCCGAGTTTTTTGCGTATATTGTATTTGATGGCCTCCACTGTCCGGGGGGAGCGATTGGTAAACGCCGCTATTTCCTTTGTGGTAAGTCCCATAAGTATAAAGGCACACATGCGACTCTCTGCATTGGTAAGATTCGGATGTAAAAAATGCAGTTTTTCGAAAAAAGACTGATGCACACGATTGAAATATGTGCGGAACATCTCCCAGGCGTTATTCTGAATCTGCAACTCATCCACAATCTTCCGGATCGCCAGAAGACGTTCTTCAGGCTCCTCATTTTTTGATAACGCATTATCGCGTATGCTACCGAACGCATCGTCAAGCCGAGCAAGATACATGGCCATAGTCGAAAGTTCCTGACTTTGAGTTTTCATGGATTCCTCTGCCTCGAGTGAAGCTTCCTTATGGCGTCCTTCTATAGCCAGGAGTTCCTTCTGCAGCCCGGAAACGTTTCGTCTGCTTTTGTAAAATTTCCGGACATAAATATAAAACAATATCAATACCACGATAAGAAAAGACGCGATCACTATCGTCCAGACCGTGATATTTCTTTTTCCCGACTTAAGATCCGAGATTGTATCGGCCACTTCCTCATATTCATATCGATTCGGGACTGTTCCGGAACCGATAAGCAACGAGGCCTGATGAAGAGAATCGGAAAGTTCTATAACCCTTCTCAAAGTGTTGGCCTCAGTGTCATAATCTCCAAGAAGATGGTAGTATCGGGCCATATTTTCGAGATGCATGCGTTCCAACGGGCTTTTCTTAATTGTCATCATTTCCTTCCGATATACATGCATCAATGAGTCGGCACGCTTCACTTCCCCTTTTTCCAACATCATCTTTACCCAGCCGACAACGGCATGGTTGGCATTATAGTGGCAAGCCGGACTTTTGCCGGAAACTCTAAGTGCCTCCTTATAATAATGCTCGGCAAGTCCGTATTCATTTTTCTGATATGCGATCTCGGCAAAAGTCGTATAGTTATTTAAAGTGAGATTATCGTTTTTGCTCAGTTTAATCGATTTGTCAAGTTCATCGTAAGCATTGTCAGGCTGATGTGTGGCGAGATAAAGGGAGGCTCCGCTCTGATGAAACACACTCTCGGCATAATCATGCTCTTCGGCAGGGAAAAGAGAAGATACAGGAAGAGTTTTCAATTTTTCGAGACCCGCTTCCTGATATTTCCATGCCAAAGGCCATTGCCGGGCGGTCCTATAAAAATCTATGATTATCCAATAGGCATACAAGTCAAAATACTGCAATGAATCCGGTTTCGGTTCATGAAGCACCCTGTAGGCCATATCCACGGCTCCGCAATAATCGCTGCCGTTATAACGGACAATCCCGGTCTTTATCATGACATCATATTTAAGACGCAGCGAATCCTGAGGTATCTTTTTCTGCATCTCTGCAAGTATCTTCAACGATTCCGCCAATCTACCTTCATCCAGAAGCATCTTTGATTTGAGGTTATAGACCGACAACGGAACATCTTCCGGATTTTCCGCCATAAGACTGTCAGCATACAGAATACGTCTGGCAACCGGCAATTGTGTGTCTTCAAAATTCTTCCTGTAATAATCGGACTTAATATTTGACAAACGATCGGCAGCGATGACAGACGGCTCAAGTATCGACAGCAAAAATATTATTGCCATGATACAGCAGCGGCAATTACCTGAAACAACGGATAAATTCATTTTCAACAAGTAAACTCACTCTTATTCTGCAAAGTAAATAAAATAATTAAAAAATCCTATGCTTTTATTGATAAAAATCAATATAAAGCCATAACAAGGTGCTGGCCATCATACTTAGAACATATCGGACAAGCGTCGCACATTCATCATTAATCACCTACATATAAACGACTTAATAAACCTAAGTGTGTTTTAAACACACTTATAGGCGATTCTAACCATCAATTAAGTGGACATGATTTTTGACAAAATACCTTAAGAAGCTAATTTTGCCGGAGAACAGATATATGTCCGGATTATCTGAAAACAGCGCGATGCTTTCCGGAAAGGTTTCGGCGGAAAGCGGGATGTAACAATTGAAACCGCAAGGATGACTATTATGAAGAAACTATTTACATGGATTCTCTCGGCAGTGTTTGTCATAGCAGGCATATCGGCGGCACAGGCGATGTCGACAGAGCTGAAAGACAGCAAAGCAATGCAATCAGCCAGAACCACTGCCGTCAAAAAGAAAGTTGATAAGTCAGAGAATATTCATAAACGCGGCCCCGGAAGCAACCGCCTTGCCATTATGAAGAAACCGTCCAAAACAACAAAAAAAGGTTCATATGCCGCCAAAGGATCTTGCAGACCCAACAAACATGCGAATGCAATAATTAAGAAGCCGGCGGGAGAATATCCTGATCTGCGAGGCACCGTAATAGCAGCCGACAACTGGGTGAATGATGCGGCAATCGGAGTATATTCCATTCCTTTTGACGAGCAGCAGGATTTCATATGTGATTTCCGTACGCAGGCAACCTGGAACGGCGTACTTAAAGACGGCATTTATTATGCCACGGAATATGTGGATTTTTTCGGATTACCATTTATAGACATTTACGGCTATGACGCGGAATCGGGAGAAGAGCTGTTCTGTTTCAATGCAGCCGGCATGGATGCCGTCCCGATGGCACTCACCGTCGATCCCACAGACGGAGAGATATATGGCTTTTTCTACAATAATGACGGATCAGGCTATACATTCGGCACTATAAGCTATACCTCACAAAATTATGAACGCACGGTGATCCGCGAGATGGACGGAGACATATGGTGCGCCCTCGCAGTTAGCTCCAATGGAAAATACTATGCCATAGAGAGAATCGTGGATGAAGAATATGACACATTAGACTCGAAATTATACAGTCTGGACAAGAATACGGGGAATACGACAGAGATCGGAAGTACCGGACAGCTTCCCAAATATATCTCCAGCGCCGTAATAGATCCTTCAACCGACAGAATGTTCTGGAACGTATGCCCGCTTGATGCTACAGGTCTACTGTGTGAGGTCGATCTGAATACCGGAACAGCCACCCCTATATATAAGTTCGCCAATAATGAGGAGATAGTAGGCATGTACATAGCAGAACCCGAAGCAGAACCCGAAGCTCCCGCAGCTTTGGAATCATGTCAGATATCTTTCGAGGATGGAAGCCTCACAGGCCACGCGACAATAATGGCTCCCTCTTCACTTTACAACGGTACCCACGTCTCGGAACCGGTAGAAATAATAGTGGAGGCACACAACGAAATCATAGCACAGAAAACCGCCGACTACGGATCACAGACAGTCATCCCTCTGACCATGGAGAACGCCGGCATGTATTCCTTCAAGGCATATGCAAGAAACTCCGCGGGCGAAGGTCCGAAGTCTGTCATACGTAATGTATGGGTGGGGACAGATACGCCGGAAGCCCCTGAAGTATCCGCAGAATATCATGACAGCAAAATGCATCTCACATGGACCGCCGTCACCGGATCTATCAACGGAGGATACATCAACCCCTCGGAAATAACTTACAACATCCGTGACAACGAAGGAAACGAAGTGGCAGACCATATTTCGGAAACCTATTATACTTTCACGCTGGAGGAACCGGAATCAATCACTAACTTACGATATGAAGTATATGCCGTCTTTGACAACAATGTCTCTTCACCCGGTGTCTCCAACAACGTTGTACTGGGGTCCATAACACCTCCTTATATTCCGGAATTCGACATCGACGGCCTCAGCGGCTGGACAGTCATCGACACCAACGAAGACGGCATCACATGGGACGTATACCGGAATTATGTGCGATGCAAATATAACAGAGCCATTCCAATGGACGACTGGCTGATCACACCTCCTATAAAGGTAGAGGCAAACAAGGCTTATGCCGTGACATTTACAGCTTTCAACCAGAGAAGCGACTGCACGGAACGTATAGAAGTGAAATACGGCAACGCACCGACAGTCGAAGGGATGGACAGGACACTTCTTTCTCCAACCGAATTGTCGGGAAATAAAACGCCTTATACTTTTACTAAATTCGCGACATCGGATGCAGATGGAAAGCTTTATATCGGATTCCACGGAATATCCGATACATATCAGCTCTATCTTAATCTGAGCGATATCAGCATAGAACCGGGCATCTCAGCACTGGCACCCGGAGAAGTATCTGATCTGAAAGCCGTTCCGGACGCAGAAGGAGACTTCAAGGCGACAATTTCGTTCAAGGCACCGGAATTAACCATTAATGGGCAGTCTTTGGGATCGCTGACCAAAATAGAAGTGACACGCGACGGAAAACTTGTCAAAGTATTCGACACTCCGGCACCGGGAGACCGCATCACCTTCGAAGATGTGGCGACAGAAGGAGGAGACGCACAATACATTGTAACTCCATACAATTCCGAGGGAAGCGGTATTCCCTCCTCAACTGTGGTATTTATGGGCACCAATCTTCCCGCCACACTTCAGAATGTCAGAATCGCGTCAACTTCAAATACGGGAGAAGCCGTTCTGAGCTGGGATGAAATAACATGCGACTATCTCGGCAATCCCATTGCCCCGGGACTGGTCAAGTATAACGTATATCGTTATATGGACGAGAATCTCGAACTTATATCCGACAATATCGAGGGGACAAGTTATTCATTCCAGGCTGTGGAAAGCGGAAAACAGGAATTCGTGCAATGCGCCGTTTTCGGAGTCACCGAGAGAGGGGAGGGCGAAGGTTCTTATTCAGCTATGATTCCTTTGGGAACACCTTACGCCGGAATGCAGGAGTCAGGAGACTTGGATTATATAATCGGTTTTGAGAATCCGAATACCTCGCGGTGGAAAGTGTATGACTCCTCAACCCTGGAACTCACGGGACAGGACGATGACAAATATTTCGGTTGTGTAGGATTCGCCGAGGACACATGGGGAGATCTCTCGACTGGTCTCATAAGTCTTGCCGGAATGGTCGATCCGGGCCTTACATTCTATACCTACAATCTCAGGAACGAGTATGGAGAACTAGATGTCAATGAACTTGTCGTTTCCGTACGCGAGTTTGGAGAAGAGAAATACACGGAATTATTAAACAACACCGTCGACGCACTCTGCAAAGGCGTACCGGAGAAATGGTCGAAGATAAGCGTGGATCTATCTGATTACGCTGAAAAAGTAATCCAGATCAAGATTACCGCTATCACTAAACTTTATGAATACACACTACTTGACAACATAGGCGTAGGATCGATGCTTGAGCACAATCTTAAAGCCCTGACCATTTCCGCGCCTCCGAAAGTGGCCTGTGGAAAGACATTCAATGTTGATGTAAAAGTCGCCAATTTCGGGAGCAGTACGGCTGCATCTTATTCAGTAAATCTCTTAAAGGACGGTCAGAACGTGGCTACAAAGACTTGTAATGCCTTAGAGGAGGGAGCGAACGCCGTAATCAGTTTCGAACAGGAAATGTCGCCACTCGCCACGGAGCCGGTTTCGTATTACGCTGTCATCGATTATGGTCCTGACAAAGATCTGTCTGACAACCGGACTCCGGTTATCGATGTGACACCCAAACTGTCGGCACTTCCCAAAGCAAACAATCTGACAGCGGCCAATGATGACAATAGTGTGGTTCTGACGTGGGATAAACCGATTCTGGACGAAATACCTACCCAGCCTGTCACATATGATTTCGAAGATGCCGACCCCTTCAGTGCCGAATATGGCGACTGGATATTCGTGGATGGAGACAAAGTAGCTGTCGGCGGAGTTCTCGGCCGTGATATTCCGAATATCACTGCAGGTGTGACAACCGGCTCATTCTGGGCCTGGGACACTACAGAGGAAGCTGTAGCCGGAGTAAGCAATACCGATGCTCACAGTGGCACAAAATTCCTGTTTGCCCTATTCCGTTGGGATGACGGACCGACCGATGACTGGGCCGTCTCTCCGGCTCTTTGCGGAAAGGCTCAGACAATAAGCTTCTATGCGAAAAGCTTAAGGGAGGATTTCCCCGAGAAAATAGAGATTTATTACAGCATGGGGAGTACTGATCCGACGGACTTTAAACTTATAGAGAATGCCGGTGCCGAAGAAGTACCTGAAGAATGGACACTTTATGAAGCCACAATACCTGCAGGCGCCACTCATTTCGCAATACACAGTTGCGCGAGCGGTTCTTTCATGCTGATGATCGATGATGTGACCTTTATACCGGGGAATGCAGCTTCCGGCTCAGATCTTCTGGGTTATGACGTTTATCGGGACGGTATAAAAATAAATAATTCCACCGTCGGGGAAACCGGATATGTGGATTCGGAAGTTATTGACGGCGAAGAATATGACTATGTCGTGCTGGCGGTGTATGATACCGGTTATTCGCAGGCATCAAATGTAGCCCACATATTGTTCGAACGTTCAGGTGTGGAGGCGCCCGGAGAAAATGTTTTGCAAATTTCGGCTGATGACGGATGTATTATCGTCAAAAATGCAGAAGGTCGGGAAGTGTCAGTATGGAACACAGACGGAACCTTACAGTTCTCAGGCCAAGGAAAGCGGAGACTTGTCATAGACACAGACTGCGGTGTATACGTCGTCAAAGCCGGCAATACCGTCAAGAAAGTAATGGTAAGATAACCAGCCTATAATCATTGTCAGCGCCTCGGAGAGGCGCTGCTCCGACACTGACGCACATCTTTCTTCGAAACAGGGACATTCCAGGCCGATGAACGGTTCTGTATCAAAAATCTCCTGAAAGTTCATATGTGACTTTCAGGGGATTTTTCATAAACATAATAATCTGTTGGAAAATATATTTTCGTATAGGGACAAAAAGAAACCGCCGATTCACATCGGCGGGTGACTTTTCAATAATAACTTTTCGAACTAACCTAACATCATGAAACGATTTCTGACTATAATACAATTGTAGGGTTCGGTTTGTTCGCTTCCGATCAAAATTTTTTTATGGTCTGATATGCTGAAATCCTTCCTGAAGTGATCTTAAATACCCGCAGACAGACTAAAATTACTATCCTGACAGTTATAAAGATAGCTTAAGAATATGGTTTACTCTTAAAACTAAAATAACCTATCATGAAAAAATCTTTAATTATCGCCATGCTATTGCCGGCATTGTTATCGGCCTCGGCACAGCAGGCTCTCTGGGGAGTGCCGACAATCATCTCTCCGGAAGTAAATCAGGACAAGACCGTCACATTCCGGCTTAACGCACCGAACGCAAATCTGGTGCAGGTGACTGGAGATTTTCTGCCGACAGAAAAAATAAAGACTCCTTTCGGCGAATTCGATGGCCCAGGTCATGCCGACCTTAAGAAAAACGGCAACGGGCTGTGGGAATACACGACTCCCGCGCCTCTCGCACCGGAACTTTACAGTTATACATTTGTAGTAGATTCACTCAAGATGACTGATCCGTCAAACGTTTATCAGCTCAGGGACGTGGCGTCGGTGACAAATATCTTTATCATACCTGGTGACCGGGCAGACCTCTACAGCGTGAACAAAGTTCCTCACGGCACCGTATCCAAGGTGTGGTATGAAAGTCCGTCCTTAGGAATGGACCGGCGACTCACAGTCTATATTCCGGCCGGTTATGAAGACAGCAACGAGCGATATCCGGTGTTCTATCTGCTTCACGGTATGGGAGGCGATGAAAACGCCTGGACAGAACTCGGAAGAGCGGCACAGATCCTTGACAATCTTATCGCACAGGGCAAGGTGAAGCCTATGATAGTTGTCATGACAAACGGCAATGCATCGCAGGAGGCGGCACCGGGAGAGACTTCGGAAGGACTGAAAGCACCCACCACCCAACTGCCAAAGACCATGGACGGATCTTTCGAGACTTCATTTCCAGATGTGGTGAATTTCATAGACTCGCACTATCGCACAAAGGCAGAGAAAGCCTCGAGAGCCATAGCCGGACTTTCGATGGGCGGTTTCCATTCGCTTCACATATCAAAGGCAAATCCTGACATGTTCGATTATGTCGGCCTCTTCTCGGCGGCTATCCTGCCGACCAAAGGTGTTGAATCACCAGTATATTCAGATTTTGAAGAAAAACTAAAGACACAGTTCGACAAGAAGCCCGCTTTGTACTGGATAGCGATAGGAGACAAGGATTTCCTTTACGATGCCAATAAACAATACCGTGAACTGCTTGACAGCAAGAAATATCCATATGAATACTACGAGACCGGAGAAGGCCACATATGGAAAAACTGGCGCATATATCTGACCGAATTCCTGCCGAAACTTTTCAGATAACCTCAAGTTATAAGTAAGTGATCAAATTAAAACGATATATGTTTAATTTGATCACTTACTTATATATTGATGTACCAATAGCATACGACGCCGCATAGCACTCAATTATTTTATTGCGAATATTTGTCACACAGGTCAATCATTGTGCGTTTCTTAAACAGATTCTAAATTTTATGAGAATATGAAAAGACTGACAATCGTGACTCTGATATTCGCCCTGATACTACCCATTGTATCGGCGGGTACATTTGATGAAATTTTCAATGAATACAAGAATCTGGAGAATGCGGATTATGTAAAAATTCCGAAATTTCTCATGAAACTTGCCGGAAATAAAGCAGACCTACCTGACGATCTTCCTATAAAGGGAAAAGTATCTGGTATGAAGATCCTGAATATAACCGATCCAGGAAATGATATAGGAAAACGGATAAATGATTCCGCTAAAAAACTGTCCGCCAAAAACAACATGCAGGAAATGTTGCGGCATACATCCGATGGAGAAGAATGCCTGATATGGTTCAACATGTCAAAAGAGAAAGTAAAGGAAATATATCTTCTCTATATCGAACCGGACGAAGTAAGCCTGCTCGAATTCACCGGCAACTTCCGTCTGACCGACTGACAGCAAACTCGCTAACAGCCATTAAGAAACTGTTTAAAAATAATGACTTGCCTTGCTGCCTGTGGGGTTGAACCCCTCAAGCTTGGCATAGATGTTTACTGCGGGGTTGGGAGACAACCTGTTTATGCGCACCATCGGCGTGCGTCCTATAGTGTGGAGGATGTTATCCGCTATCTTATTCATTAATAGTGATTATAATGAAACAGTAATTATTAGCTGTGCTTCGGGAAGTCCACGGCCAATTTATAACCCACACCTCTGGCGTTGATTATCTTTACAGAAGGATCATGTTTCAACCGCTGGCGCAGTCGGTTTATAAACACCTGAAGGCTGTTGGCAATGTATTGGGTGTCGTCACCCCATAAACTTTTCATTATATGTGTCGCCGGGACAATTTTGTTTATATCAGCCGCCAGCATAGCAAGTATCCCGCTTTCTCTTGATGACAATATTTCAGTATGATCTCCGATACATAGATATTGTGACACGGGATCAAAAGAATACGAACCTATGAACATATTACCCGGATGATTCTCGGGAACATTCTCATTCATGACGTTCACACGTGTATGCAAAGCTCTGATTCTCACTATAAGTTCTTTCATGCTGAAAGGCTTCCGAATGTAATCGTCGGCTCCGGCATGAAATCCGTCCACAACGCTGTCGACCGAAGATTTTGCAGTCAGAAAAATAATCGGAACAATACGACTTCGTTGTCTTATCCTCGCAACCATATCCAACCCGTCAAGCCGAGGCATCATGATATCGGCCACAACTACGTCGATTTTCTGATTGGCAAATATATTCAGCCCCTCCACACCGTCCTGTGCCGGAAAAACTGAGAAGCCCTCTATAGAGAGAGTCTCGCATATCACCATACTTAAAGCAGAATCGTCTTCTACGACCAATACTTTTATTTTATTCATAAATAGCTCTAAAAATTAAACGACATATGTCCAATTATCAAGCCTGTGCATCTTAAATCTTAAATCTCACATCTGATCGTACACTTCTTTGAATTTCAATATAAAACAACTTCCTTTTCCATACACGCTCCTGACATTCACAGTCCCATGCAACATCTCGGTCATGCTTTTGACATAGAACAATCCGAGTCCATATCCCTTCACATCATGGAGATTCCCATGCGGCACCCGGTAAAACTTATCAAAAATAAATTTCTGCTGTGCATGAGTAATTCCGATGCCATTATCCTCAACCTCAATGACCACATCCTCCTTTTTACCACCATACGCCCTGACCGTCACATCTGCATCGCCATGTGAATATTTTATTGCGTTGTCGATAAGATTCCCGACTATATTGGAAAGATGCATCCTGTCAGTCATTAACGTCAGGCCTTCCTCAATTTCAAGTGTGAAACCCGCTTTGGCCGGATACTTGATATTAAAAGTCGCAACCAGAGACTCGACAAGTTCACGGACCGACACATACTCCATATTCAACAACAGTGACTTCTTACGTTCCATGCTTAAAGAGAGAATCTGCTCCACCAGACGATCAAGAAGCCTGAGCTGTTCCTGACAGACGGCGAGATAACGGTTCATCCGAGGAGTGTTGGAAGCAGAATCGAAATTGAACAACGAATCGTTCGCGGCATAAGCCACTGCGATGGGCGTCTTAAGCTCATGGGTTATATTGTTGGTGAAATCCTCCTTAATCTCATCTAATTGTCGCTGTTTACGCAGTGTTATGAGTGGAGGCAGTGACTTCTTAAATGGGGTTGCCGTCTCCTTTTTTGATAGATTTTTTGTCTCAATTTTTGTTAAGATTGCACTAAGGGTAAATTATCTTTTTTTACCTTTGTGGTGCAACGGTGGTGCAAAAGTGAAAAAGAAAAAGCATAACTATCCGATTATTCGATTAGTTACGCTTTTTATTAGTGACCCCGGTGGAGCCGGGGTATATCGTTGTAACTAAGTAGTATTCAGAATATTGTAATGCCGTCATATCCGTTGTTCACGAATTGCACACGACACTATTTCAATGTTCTTCCCCATTGTTTCCATTGGGGAGTACAAAGATACTACTTTTTCTTCAATCTACAATGCGCCAGGGCGTTAAAATATCATACCGTCAGAGCATGGCGGCAATCTGTTTTTCAACGGCAGTGCGTATGAAAGAGTTGATTGATACTCCTGCTTGTTTGGCAAGATATGCCACGCGGGTGTGGATGTCGGGAGTAAGACGCACGTTAAGTGAGCCGGAATAGCTTTTATGGGGTTCGATGCCTTCCTCGGCACAATAAGCAAGGTAATCGTCAACAGCCTCGTGAAAGGCGTTGGTGAGTTCGGCAACGCTTTCGCCCTCAAAGTTCACAAGACCGTCAATGCCTTCGATTTTGCCGAAAAATACGCCGTCGGCCTCGCTGAATGCCACCGAGCCGATAAAATCCTTATATTTCAATGTATTCATATCAGTCCTTCGTTTTTAAGATAATCATAAACCTGTTTCATAACGTATCCTTTGATGATATTCCCCGGATGCGGTTTGTGAAGCATTATCGGCTTCTTGCCTTCTCCCTTGAATATCACGCGAGAACCGGATGTCTTGCCTTTGTTGCCCGGAACATATCCCAAAGCGACAAGCAGACGCCTCATTTCCTCCCATGTGAAGTCATTGGGGAGCGCCGAGAACCGGGCTATCAGTTTTTCTTTTGTTCCCATGTTGTTTTATCTCGGCACAAAAGTAACTAAATTTTAGTTGCAAAACAAATCTATGAATAGGAAAGTTCGTAAAGGCGTGGATAAATGGTGTTGTTTCGGAAGAATGATGTGGAGTAAGAAGTTATAACTCACGATATTAGATTTGGAACAATAGAAAAAGCGTGCAATTCACGCTTCTCAGTGACGGCTCTGGTATTGCCTTAGTAGGAAAAACGTGACTGCACGCTATGCTTGCGCATAGCATAAGCATCACGCATTTGTTTCCTACAGTGTCCATTTACCAGATTTTCACTGAAACCTATGCGGTGTTATGTTATGAATATCATTGAGGCGACTGGCTCTCCAATCGCTATTCTTTGCTGTTTAGCGTTGCAAAGTTACGCATTTTTATCGAGGTAATCAAGCCTCAATTTCTCCGTTGGCATTGATGTGGTGCTTCTTACGGAGCTGAATAAGTGTCTTTTCCGACACTTTCAGCAGTTGAGCGGCACCTCGCCATGTTCCCGCGCGGATATAAGCCTTGATTATTCGGTCTCGTTCCGCTTTCGGATTGCGGTGTGTCAGGTCCTCTGCGGTATCCGGTTGGATTTCGCTGAAAACAAGGTCATCGGCTGAGATTGTATCGCCATCGGAATGGAAGGCGGCCATGAGTATGGTGTCTTTCAGTTCACGGATGTTGCCGGGCCACGGGTGCAGTTTCAGAGCCTTTATTGCCGAGGCTTCGAGCCGTTTCTTCCCTTGCGATGTTTTTTGCGCATATATGGCAAGGAGGTAATCGGCTATGTCCGGAATATCCTCCGTCATTTCGCGCAACGGCGGCACGTTTATGGATGACTGTCGCAGAATAAAGAAAAGGTTGTCGCGGAAATCTCCGTCGGCAAGCATCTTCATCAGCGAGCCGTTGGCGGTGCATATCATCCTGACATCGGGATGCTCCTCCGAGAGAATATGCAGTAGCACCGATTGTTTCTCGAAGTTGAGCAACTGGATATTCTTGACGATGATTGTACCGCCGTCAGCGTTCTGAAAGTAGCTCTTGATGCGGTTATACATCTCGTTGCGGTCGGATTTTGGGTCGTGAAGCCCGACGAGTTCGGCACCGCCTGCCTCGATTACAGTTATCGGCTTCTGCGTTCTGGAGCTTTGGATATAGATTTGTCGGGCTATCTGCTCCTTGCCCATGCCACTCTCACCGAAGATGATGCAGTTGGCATTGGTTTCGGCAATACGTCCGATAGCCTGTTCAATCTCCCTGAACTTCGCGCTGCGTCGTGGAATCAGCGCATTGTCAAGCTGTATTACAATGCTTTCAGTTTTGACATATTTTTCGACTGTCTCCACAAGCTGCTTGTCGATAGCCGGACGCTGGATGACATCGACGGCTCCGCCATCACGCATCACCGAGAGAATATCCACAGCATTAAAATTGTCCACTACGGCAATGACGGGGAATTTGTAGCCCTCGCTCTTTTGCCAGTTTATTAACTCCTGCGCCGTGCCGTGAGCGAATTTCATCGCCGCTACCACGACAGCGCCGGGCGGCAACTGGGGCACCGCTTCTTTAGCAGCCTCCAAATTATCGACCGCAATCGGTCCGTAGCCTGACTTGACAAGCAAGCCCGACATAAGCCGATGGTCGGATTCGGAGGCATCAACAATAAGAACTTTGTTCGTTTAGACTGTTAGAGTATAACACTAAATATATCAATGATATACATCTTTTATATTGTACTAATAATGTACTGAATGAGCAGTTTAAGTACAATCACAAACAGTCATTTAAGTTTAATTCGCAGGCGTTAGTTATTTTTAATTCTATTCTTTTGCCTCGTTTTTCTTCTTTCGGTGGTCGGTATGGAGATAGAGATAGGGGCTGGCGAAAAGAAAAACCGATAGGGGCATTTCTCTTTTGCCCAGCATATATTTATTTGTTTGTTTGGTTCAGTATAGATGTATATATCTAATGCTAAACCAAACTTATTTTTTGCCCAGGCTATTGACTTGCAACGCAAAAAGTAGTAACTTTGCGGTTGGTTGGGAGTAGTCCCATCACGACATTTTGAATAATAAGAAGCGTTATGCTTATCTCTTGAGAGTGGAAACCTGAGAAACTTCGACAGAGCAAGAGTGGCATAGTGGTTCTCACGCTACGGCGTGGGCTGCTATTGTTACATCTGCTCACAGGCTTTCTCAGGGCCTCCATTCTAAGACGTGGCATTGCAGTTCCACGCTTTGTAGTTTATAAGCATCTGTTTTCGGAATTGCAAACAGATCAATCAGCACTCGCACAAGTATCAAACAAATGAAAGTCAAATCAATATTCATAATTGCGGTATCGTTACTTATACTTACGGCATGTGGTCCTTCCCAAGAGGAAAAGGCACAGAAAATGGCGGCTAATTACCTAAAAGGTGTTCTATATCACTTTGACAGTTACGAACCCTTACAAACAAGAGTTGATAGCTCTTTTGTATCATTGTCTTGCGATAAAGAGGCTATTGAGCTTACTTTGGATATGCTAAAATTATTCCAATCAGCAGAGGAATACGCCCATAAGGTTGAAAATGCAGAAAGTTCTATGGACATTTGGGCACCTGATGGATTCTCCTCAACATATAGTCGTGGAGAATATAGACGGGCAAAGAATGAACGAGATGAAAACCAACGGCTATTAGATAAGACAAAAGACCGCATTCAAACCCAATTTGAGAAAATAAAGACGCGCCAGTCTGCAATTGATGATGGCACCTTTAATGGATGGATGGTATATCATAAGTTTAAAAGTTTGAATGGGGCAGGAACTCTTGACTTATTTGGTGAGTACATATTTTTCTGCGATAAGGATTTCAATGTGGAATCCGCATACTCAAAAGAAGATTATGATGCTATTAATAAAATCATGGCGGCAATCTCAGAATCGACTGAGTTGCCTGAACTTGGCGAAAAATTGCAAGAAGTCATATTTTAAAATTAAGAGTGAGTCATCATGTTAATAAAAGAACGCTCCATTATCTCCTGGCTGCTCAATCCCGACATGAAGCTTGCGCCAAAGAAATTGGTGATTGCACCTGTGTCACATCCTATAAATCAGTCCATTCTCGGGAACAGTCTTATCGAGTTGGATAACATCCGAAAACAAGCACCCGATTGGGGTTTGCCGGAACTCCTAATGCCTTCTTTTGAAGAAGTAATGTATAAGAGCCACCAGTCATTCGACAAGATTATGCCGCAGTTGTTTGAGGATTTTTGCGAAAAAGAGGAATGTGGCATACTACTATGTCGTGGTAATGTTACCATAGTATATGGGTTCGGAGGTAATCAGTTGCATATATGGCATTTTACCGAACAAAACGGCAACAGTGTTTTCAATTTTTACACTTGCAATGTTAGTTCTATTGATAACATCGGCGTAGGAATTGCAAATACTGTAATAGCTGATAATATGTTATTCTCAGGTTCTTTACAAGAGCGGCAGAGGAAATTAGCTTTTATTGCCGGATTTGTTGCCACTTATGTTGCTGTTAAACGCTATGTAAAGGTCGAAACAGTCATTATCCCACAAGGGAAGTTCACCGCTATTGAGGGAACACCGCTTGAATATATCGAGAAAAAGAAAGTCCTCAATCAGACTGGGCAAGAAGTCATTGTCATGGATTCCAAATGGTTTCGAAAAATCATAAACGACAACGACATCTATGTACGGGGCTTCTTCCGTATGCAAAACAAAAAAAACGAGTTTGGAGAATGGTACAAGGAACTAATTTTTGTTGATTCTTTTGTCCGACATGGGTATCATAGAAATGCGAGAATTGAAGATAACATATAACAATATTCTTATGCGTAGTATAATATTGCTATTTGCGCTGTCTTGTGCATTTAGTTCGGTAGCTCAAAATGAAGCATCGTCAAAATTTAACAATGATTCTGTGTCTTCGTATATAGCAACACTGGTTGAAGATATAGACATGAGGCTTCTCACTGAAGTAACAAGAGACCGTTACAAATTCTACCCCACGGAAAACATCTACAACTTCCTTAAACTTGATACTCATACAGGAAGGATTGAGCAGGTTCAATGGTCTCTTGACACCAATAAAGAAGGGTCTGTTTCGATAAATAACGAAGACCTTTCTTGGATGTCTGGAAGCTTGTTTGAGTTATATCCTACGCAGAATATGTATCAGTTTTTACTTTTGGACAAAACCAATGGTAGAGCATGGCATATCCAATGGGGAATGGAGGATACGAAACGGTGGATCAGACGAATTTATTAATTCTTCATGTATCGGATTCCAAAGGTTGACCTTTGGCATATTGGGGACATTTTCAGCGTTGACTTGTCAATGCGGCTCGGAAAATTCCCTAATATGCTAAGGAATTTCCTGACGGTGTAATTTCCGTGTCACCTCGGAATGGCGAATATTGTTACACTCGGTATAGTGGTTTACCATTGTACCGGGCGCAATGATTATAGTCGGTTATGGGTGGCGAGTTTTGGGATTACGGGTAATACCTGAACATAAACTCGCTTCACCCTTAATCCGACTCTTTGGGCAATGAGAAAAACAAAAAGCGTTCATGGCAGTGGCTGCGGCTTGAGGCGATGACTTTTTTCGGAGAAAAGGAAATCCCTAAACATATCCTTGCCTTCCTTCTTCTCTCACTGCCCATAGTCATAACAACGGCAACGTTCACTATAATAATTATAGCAGACCACCGGGATTGAATCACCCTTTTCGGGATACTGAAAAGGTATCTTGCCGATATTGGATTTACGATGTTTTTTCTCATTGCCACAATATCATTTTCCCGTTATTGACCCATACATTCCTTGCACTCTTGCACGGTTTGATTTTTTCTTTTGCTGCTGTTCCGAAATATTCCCCCTGGCATTATTGACACTTTGGCATTTTGAAAGTGTGCAAGAGTGCAAGGAGTGCATAGGAGGTAATTAATGAAATATATGCCGATACCGCTGCACTTTCTGCATTTTCTGCACTTTGGAGTATTGAAAATGCGGATAATGCAGAAAATGCAAGTGATTCCATTGATTTTTCTTTTCGCCACCACATTCAATCTTGGTTCGTTCAGCACAATATATACACCCCATACTGAACTGAACCAAACCAAAATCCATAGATGATAACCGCCGAAAAAAGAAGAATCCTCCGATGTCGGTCGGAGAGTTCCCATAATGCCAAAATGTCAAAAATGCCACGGGGTAAATTTTATGGCATGGCATAGTTGATTGAGCCGAGAGAACGGATTGCGTCCTGCTTGAGACTGTCGATGACATGGAGATATTTCTCCGTTATGACAATGCTTGAATGACCCAAAAGGTCGGAAACCGTCTTTATGTTGGCTCCGTTGGAGAGGAGGTTGACAGCAAACGAATGTCGGCTGCAATGCCATGTGATTTTTTTCTTTATTCCAGCCTCCGCAACCCATCGTTTGAGATGTATATTGCAGTTGGAGTAATTGACGAGTTTGAATATTGGCTCGTTGGCACGGTTTTCAGTCTTCGGCTCTCCCACCAGTGCAAGCATATCCTCCGTGAGTGGGGTTGTGACCCAGCTGCGGCTGCTGACATCACGGACTTTCTGCTGTTGAAAGCGGAGTGTCTTTGTCATCGGGTCGACATTGGCATAGGTCAACGACCTGACATCGCACCAGCGCATACCTGTGAAAAGACAGAAGATGAAAGCCCGCTGCACCTCGGTGTTTTCCCCTTCATAGCGTGTGGCGATAAGCTGTTTTATTTCATCGGGACTCAATATCTCTTTCTCGAATGTGTTTTTATCCCATTTGATGCTTATGCCCTTGCATGGATTCTTCTTGATAAGACCTTCATCAAATGCGGCTGTAACCACTTTCTTGAATCGTCCGTAAAGCCCCTGTGGTCCGATTCCCTTGCCGTGGCTTTTGAGATACTCCGTATAGGCAAGCACCATATCGGGTGAAAGCTGTTCCATGCGTAGGACGGTGTCATAGAGGCTATATTTCGGGGACTCACGCAGGAAGTTGACGAATCGTTTATACGATAGACGGATTGAACTCTTCATAGCCGGAGTTAGGTTTGCCTCCTCACCGAAGAAATCACGGTAGAATTGCAGGAAATCACGCTGACGCTCCTTTTTGAGCCGATAACCCTCACGGTTTTCAAGAAACTCCTGCTCCCGCTCAAATCTGATTTTCTCGGCGAGGGCGAGTGTGTTTCTGTTCTGTATTCGTTCCTGCTGGTTGCGAGGATGCAGCCATATGTAGAGGTTGAGATTCTCCCGCTTGCGGATATGCTTTATCTGGTATTTCGGCTTTCCTGCCATAGCCCCGGATGTGTAAAACACTTGATTCCCCTCTTCGTCAAGTACGGGCGTTTCGGAACGACCGAGGTAGAATTCGAGATATAGGCTCGCGCGTCCGTCTTTAAGCTCGGACTGTTGCAGTTTGGGGTTTTGTTTGTTCTTGCTTTCTATTTTAGCCATAAATGATTATCTTTGTTGAACGCAAAGGTAATTAGAGGGACTGAAACGTAAAAACGACCCTCAACATCTATTAACAACCGAAACGTACAAAAGATGTACTAACAGCGAAAAAAGAGGCAAAAACATAGAAAAAGAAGAAACTGAATAGAACACTTAACTCACTGATTGTCATTCATATTAATTCATATTCGTTCATTGTCGTTTAAGGGATAAAAGACTTTGTTCATGTCTGTTGACTTCATTAATTATTAATGTTATAATATTTATCTTTAGAGAGTCTGATTTTATTTATTGTCGGTGTTTCAAAAATATCCTACCAGTGAAAATCCTTTGTACCCATTCATTATGGTGGGGGTTAGGGAAAAACCGCCATTGTTTTTTATCGCTGTTTTCTCATGAGCAATTTTTCGTGCGGGATTACCCAGCCATAGCCCGGTGAATTCATTTACCGGATCTACGAGAAAGGCAAGTATCCCCCCTAAAACGGGAGAACCGAACAAACGATAGTCATTATCAACGAGCCATCTTTTGACATGATAAAACCCCTCGCCAATACAGCTACCAACAATCGGAGTCACAAAAATATCCTGTATAGAGGGCCGTTCCATAAAAGCCTCTATTCCGAACTCCCATCCTACGGTAGATATGATTGACCCATAAAGAGCGGATCTCCAAAAGTTAAATCCACAGGAACGTGCAGCCATAAAGTATGCTGCGCCCGCATAGGGATGGAGGATATAGTTAAAATAAAATTTGTCATGATCCCATTCAGGACCTTTCTTTATAACATGATTATGCCATCGCTTGAATAACGGCACATCTTGTAATTCGGCACGATTCCATGAGGTTGCATCTTCCGGCAAACATTCCAAAACCAGTAAAGTTCCGACAAATGCCCCACTGAGGGTTGCAGTATTTATCCAAAGCCGGTGCCAGTCATATGAGTTGCCGGTTAGAGAATATGGCTGTTTGTAGGGAGATATGGGCTTTTCATTATTTATTGCTGTACCCCAAAAGTCCTTTTCGCCCGTATTTATAGTATCAGCGACTGTATTTCTTATGCAGAGTGTATCCGTCAGCGTTGAATATCCGTTGACAGGCCATACTATTGCTATTGCGAGAGATAGCACAAATGATTCTAATCGTCTGATTCTCATTTCGTCATCTGTTAAAATTAATTCTTATCCCGATACACAACTGCATCAGTTCATGCAATTTAATCTTACTGTTTCCAGCCGCGCTCAACACATAAATATCACAAGTTCCGATTTCATAATAATCTGAATTGGATTCTACTGTGCCAGGCTTATGTAGCAGATACCATTGCAATCGTTGCCCCGTATAATAAATACCGAATAGTGTTGACGACAGGCCTCAAACCTGCATTTTCAGTAGCCGTTTTTTAGCATATGCCCTACTGACGTCCTTATCAAATTAGACGACGTCAACAATCAATATAGGTTCAGAGTCCTCCTTCCCAGAAATGACGGACTTTGAAAGTATCCTCCCTCGTTACTGGGTCGGGGATTATTTCAACCGAATCTTCTCGTGCCAACCAGCCGAGGGCGGCATTTATCTCTCGTCCTGAGAGTCCTGTGACACGTTTAAGGGCTTCAAAGCACCAAGTGGCGCCATCATTCATAAGTTGCCAGATGCGCGTGGCATTTGTGGCGATAACATTTGCATCCATGATATTGAAGTTATTGATGAGTTTATTCTTGTTTCAATCATGACTCCAGACATTGTGAAGTATCTGAAGCTGTAATACCCTTGGTTCGCTTCCCCTTTTTGACGAATCGGAGTATCTGCTTGCGGTAGAACAGACAAGCCATGACGAAGTATATTCCGGTTTGCATCCATAAAGCACAGAACTCAGACTTGATGTCCTGAAGAGATGCTCCCATTGCTGTAATTCTCACATATCCGTTCATGCCGAAAGTGGAGGGGAAAATGTAAGAAACATATTTCCAAAATTCCGGCATTGAAGCACGTGGATACGAAAGCCCCGAAAGGAAAAGCATGGGCACTGACATGAATACAAAGAGCATTATGCAGTCCTCTCTCCTATATACAAAAGATGAAAGAACCATGCCCAAAAAGATACATGCCAGCAGGTAAGGCACGATAAACACGAGGAACGTTGTGTAATGGCCAAGACGCGGCAGGGTGAACATATCGGTCACTACCACAAACATATATATGGCGAGCAGCAGATAGAGGAAGAAATACGGGAGGCCTTTGCCGAAAACGATGTTTACCGGATTCTTATACCATCTGTTGAATGGAATGACACTTCCACGGTAACGTTCACGCGAATTTCCCATCGACATACCGATTCCGAGGAAAAGTGTTTGCTGTATTATCAGCATGAGTACCGGTGGTATCAGGAAAGCGGCAAATCCGCTCTGAGGATTGTAAAGCGGCACATAATCATATTCTATTGGCGTTCTTATCACTTCATCAACCCTGTCAGTTGAGCCTGCAAGATGATGTTCTACCTTTATATCTTTATTCAAGTCGAGCGATACATTGGTTGCAGTAAGTAGAATTGCTTTGTAATATAAAAGGCTCGACATGTCGCAATAGACACCTACGGTAGTTTGGTCGCCGTTGGATATATCACGCGAAAAAGATTGGGGGATATGAATTACACCATATACTTTCTGTTCTTTTACGAGCTGCATTGCTTCTTCCATATCACAACAATCTGAAATAATCTTCACATCGGGTGAAGCATCAATCTTACGGAGCATATTTCGGGTCATTGCATTATCACAGTCGTTGACAACTGCGACAGGCACATCGCGCACCACTTCGTTGGTGTAAACGTAAGAATACAGCAATGGATAAGCCAAAGGCACAAACAGAATGAAAATGAGTATCCCTTTATCTTTGATGATTCCTCTCAGCTCATTATACCAAATCTGAGCTATATTAAGAATTGTCTTCATAATAATCATTCCTGATATTTATATTTCAGAAAGGCGAGTCTGTATTTCCACATAATCGCAACAGGCAACAGTGCGAAGCATACAAGAGCTATGACAGAAGTCCAGGCGTATGCAATGGGATAACCGTTCAATGCCTGATTGACATAAAGCAGATAATATTGACGCAGCGGAAACAGCCATGATGCGGTTTTCAGAACCGGTGACATGGCGAGTACCGGATAAGTAAACCCTGCGAGAGAAAACGACAGTATTCCCCAAAGAGAACAAAGACATAATGCCAGACGCATCTTGCCGCTGAACACTCCGAAAAAGAATACTCCGAATCCTTGCGATGCAAAAACAGTCAACGCTCCGATTGCCATCATGACGGCTATTCCGCAGTTGCAAGGGAACTGCATTATTTTATAGAAATATACATCATACAGGCAAAACATGAGAATGAATATCACGGTCTGAGGCAACAGCTTGCCAATGAGTGCGACAGTTGAAGAATTGCCGGCGAGCGCATAGAGTTCTCTCTGCGTTCCTTGTTTCCATTCGAGTCCTATTGTATATGCCGTAGAGAGCATGATAAGCAGGATAAGGATGCCCGGCACAAGAATATTGTTGAGATACACCGAATAATCAAGTTCCGAATTGTTCATCGGATGGGTCTCTATTACGATAGGCTGAATGATGCCCATCGCACGCTCCTCGGTGGCACCGTGTCCGTAAAGATTTTCGCGCGTAAGAGCAAGCCCGGAAAGTTCACCCGCCGTGCGCATGTCTTTCATCAGCAATGAGCCCGGAACGAGATAAGATTCATTTGTGTAAAAGGAAATCTTTGGCTGGCGATTGGAAATGGCTTCTTCTGTCGTTCCTTCCGGAATGTAGAAAAAGGCATATATTTCTCCTCGCTGCATGGCGTTCCTCGCAGAGCTGAAATCAGGATAAGAATACCGTATGTCGGTTTCCTCCATTGCATCGATGGTACGGGTTATGGTACGCGAGATTTTAGTATTGTCTTCGTCAACGATACCTGCCGGGAGTTTGGTCGGCAGGCCGTTGCCCATCAGCGTCACCAAGAAAACTACGCATATCAGCGGAGCCACAAGCAGGCAAAAGAGGAAAAGCGGTCTTTTGGAGTAGATCTGCAACTCTCTCCTGCTTATAGCCAGAATGCGTTTGTATATCGGAGTGCGAGTCATATTGTTATCTTTCAAATACAGCGGTCATACCGACCCTAAGTCCGAGAAGTTCTTCCGGATGGACAGGATATGCCTCAACTTCAAATGTTTTCAGATCATATTTGTCAAGAGCCTTTGTTGCTTTCCATGTGGCGAAACTTCCGACTTCTTTGACTCTGTCGATTTTTACTTTGACGGTCTTGTCGAATGACGGAACATATACATCCATTACGGTGCCGACAGTCAAACCGGGCAACATGTCTTCGCGTACATTGAATGTGAACCACATGTCGTTGATTACCGAAACATTCATAATCGGTGCACCACTGCCGACAAGCTCTCCGACTTCCGGGAAAATATCCGTTACAACGCCGTCGGCTGTAGCCACAAGCGCAGTTTCCGAAACATATGAGCTTACTTCGTTTATGGCAGCCTGCGCTCTTTCGACCTGTGCGCGTGCAGCCGATACATCCTCATGTCTCGTACCATTCACCGCCATGTCGTATTGTGATTTGGCAGCATTTTCTGTTGCAACCGCAGCCTGGTACTGAGCATAAGCCTCATCGCGTTTTTGTTCCGGCATCACACCTTTCTCAAAGAGGCGGTTTACACGGTCGTATGTTTTCTGTGCCACATCACGGCCGGCTATGGCTTTCTGCCAAGTGGCATAGGCCCCCTGTATCTGCTCGTCACGGGCTCCGTTGCGTGCCTTGAGTTCCAGTGCCTGAGCTGCACTGTAAGCGGCCTGGGCCTGAGATAATTTAGCATCAATATCTGGAGCGTCCAGAATGACGAGAGTATCCCCTTTCGACACCATATCGCCCTTTTTCACTTTTATTTCAAGGACTCGTGCCGGGATTTTACTTGAGAGACGATAATCGGTAGCTTCGGCCTGACCTTGCACAATTTCTTTTGGTGTGGGCAGAGTGAGGCCTACCACGATTACTGCCACTATTACGAAGGTGATGATAGATGCAGTGACAAGAATGATGTTCAGATTCTTTTTCATTTTTATGTCGTTATTTGATTTGTCCTAATGATTTTTTCAGATAGAGATAAGAGAGGCGGAGATCAATCTCCGATGATATGAGGTTTGTTTTCGCCGAAAGCCATGCAGTCTGCGCTTCAAGCACGTTGCTTACGGGGATCACGCCCTCGCTAAGACCGAGATTGGCGTATCGGAGGTTTTCATCAGCTTCATCCTGACTGCTGAGAGAAGCACTGTAACGTTCCTGTGCTTCCCGCACTTTTTGTCGGCTTTGCGATACCTGCAACTCTATTTTTTCTCGCGTTTCATCAAAGTTGAATCTTGCGACCTGAGCCTCGGCTTTTGCCGCACGGACTTTGTAACTGCGGTTTCCCCATGTCAGTATGGGGATATTGACGGCAACACCGATATTCCATGTGCCTTTGAATTTCTTTTCAAAGCTGTTGAATACCGAGGGGTAGTTTGCAAAATATCCACCTGTCAATGCAACGGTAGGAAGAAACTCGGACCGTGCTATCTTTATTTTTTCATCATAAATATGGATAGATTTACCCAACGCTGAAAGTTCTGGACGGTTTTCCCATGAGTCGCCTTCCGGAATTTCACTGTCAGCGATGATTGAAAGATTCTCGTTGTTCTCGTCTGCTAATACCACCTGTGTATCAAGGGGAAGTCCACAGAGTTGACATAGTTTCATTTTCAAGATTTCGATACCGTTGTCAACTTGAATTAATGCCACATTTGCCTCGTTGACTTTTACCTTGACACTCAGGCCGTCGGCTTTAGTGGCAAAGCCTTCGACAATCATCTGTGAAATGTCGTTGTCAAGGGTCTTCACAAGTTGAAGATAGCTTTCGGCCAATCTTTTTCGTGATGACAGCAGAATAATATTCCAGTATGTCTCATCGACCGAAACGATGAGATCCTGATACTGCATATTGTGTTTATCCGCAGCAATCTGTTCGGCATAGCGTGTAATGTTATTGTATGCCCGAATCTTTCCTCCCATATAGATGGGCTGGGTAAGAATCACTGCCGCCCCTGCCATGTTTCGCGTATCGGTTCGGAGAGCATCGACGAGACCCTCACCGACATTGTTGAGAGCCGGCATCGAAAGAGCATCGCCTAAGTGAGACAAAGTTGTCTGCTGTTCGTCGCTGAGAAGAGAAAGTTCTTTGCCCGTGTGCATATACATTCCGGATGCAGAAACTTTTGGGAGATAAGATGTGAATGCAGATTTTCGATTATAATAGGCAGCCTGCCTCTGCATGTCTGTCATCCGGAGTTCTTTATTGTTCTCAACTGCCAGACTACGGCAGCTGTCCAACGACATTACGCAGGGGTCAGCCTGAATCTCCGGAAGTCCAAGCAGAAGCGTCATCAGAAGTGTGAGTTTTAGTCTTTTCATTTTCTAATTTTTTGATGTTGCAAAGTTCGGCACAAAACCGGCATCAAAAAAGGCGGATTTTTCGGGCTAATTGGAGCAAAACTCGCATTTTAATCCTATATAGTACTAACTATTGTCGGAATATTGTTATATTTGCGAAGTTTAATCAATTTAGCATCATGAAATGGACCTCAAATGAAATTTCAGTAGAGCGCCTTCTGGAGCAGGACATCCCCCAGCTTGTGCGTTATCACAAAGACATTGTGATGTTGAACAATTTTGGAGACCTGAGTCTTTTTGCGCATCCCGTGCGACTGAAGGCTACGATTGTTCTCGTCTGCCTTAAAGGTGTGATTGATTGCAGTATCAATCTTCACCAGTTCCTTATTACCGAAAACCAGATTTTTGTTAGTCTGGCAGGTGATATAATCCACATAAACAAAGCTGAAAGCATAGAAGGTTATGCTATAATAATCTCCAAAACTTATCTTCAACATATTCAGCTTGACTTCCGTTACAGAGCTCAAAGCTATCTGACTCTTCGGGATAATGGTCCTGTTTCAGTTCCATACGAAGAACTGACATACCTTAAACCATACTATGTCCTCTTGAAAAAGAACATGGAGGAGGGAAATGACGAAGTGATAAAGGGGCTTGCATCTAACATTTGAAAAGGGACCCAGGCACAGCAATTGAAAATGGACCCAC
>ERZ791744.486-NODE-486-length-38839-cov-4.909628_pt1 | contig 38839 bp, 30 predicted proteins | sample MGYA00510039_ERZ791744 | MGnify/ENA primary metagenome ERZ791744 (study PRJEB30046, sample SAMN00791969) | human gut metagenome | study: EMG produced TPA metagenomics assembly of the A metagenome-wide association study of gut microbiota in type 2... | reverse complement strand
CCGTACTTTGCATCCGTTTCCTTGATTGCCTGCTCATCCCGTTCAAAGTAGAGTTCTATGATTCTCAGATCATCCATGTTGTTCACCTCCCTTGTCAGACCTAAAAGCGCTTTCACCCATTAAGTACGTTTTTTCCGGCGTTGGTCTTATAATTAATAAAAAGTCGTGAATCTTTTTATCAAATAAAAATGATTGTTTTTCTAACTATATCATATTTCCACATTTCTTTCAATTCCTACAGAAAATGTCGTAAAATTATTTCAATGCATTCAATATAGGAGTTGAAAATATGAGAACATACACCCAAGAAGAAAAGCAAGCGGTCATTGACCGTGTTATATCCGGTGAGCCGTCTGCACATATCCTTGCTGACACCGGTATACCCAAGAGTACCTTTTACAGTTGGCTACGCATTTATCAAGAGGAACAAAACGCTGCCAATAGGAGAAAGGTGGACATCCGCAATTTCCATTTACTCGAAAACAAGGTCGCACGTTTGGAGAGCATCGTTGAAATTCTCAAATCTGCACCCTGCACGCCGAGAGCGCCATTGAGGCAACGGTTATATGCTGCCGAGCAGCTTTACGGAAAATATAACGTGCACGTGATCTGTGATGCGTTTGACATTCCCCGAGGAACATTTTATAACCACGTTCTCCGCAACAAGAAAGACAACACGTGGTATGTGAAACGTCGGGAAGAACTACGGCTTCGCATACAGGAGATTTACGACGAAAGCAATCAGATCTTCGGTGCCGCTAAAATTGCGGCAGTTATGAAAAGTGAAGGATTCAAAGTCAGTAACGAAATGGTACGCACGCTTATGCGTGATATGGGGTTAGTCAGCATTCGTCAGTCGGCGAAGAAATTATACGAGGACGAAGGCCGCAAATACAAAAACCACCTTAACCAAGAGTTTGACACGTGCAAGCTGAATGAAGTGTGGGTCAGCGACGTTACATATTTCAAGTACGGCGAAAATGCTTATTATATTTGCGTGATTATCGACCTGTTCTCCCGTATGGTCGTGGGATATAAGATCAGCAAGACCAACAGCACACAGCTTGTGAAATCAACCTTTCAAATTGCATATAAAGCACGTCAGCCGGATTCAAGTTTGGTTTTCCATACCGACCGTGGCAGCAACTACCGATCCAAAACAATGAATGATTATATGCGGTCTCTGAACATCACACACTCCTTTTCACGTGCGCATGTGCCGTATGACAATTCCGTAATGGAATCGTTCTTTGCTTCTATGAAACGGGAGGAGTTATATCGCACCAAGTATCGCTCGGAATCAGACTTTCGAAGTGCGGTGGACAAGTACATGATTTTCTATAATACCAAACGCCCGCACAGGAAACTGCAATACAAGACTCCCGAACAAAAGGAAGAGGAATACGCCTTGAAATTAGGGGATTTATGAGACACGTGCAGATAGACTGATAGGTTCGAAAAGGTTTGCTTTTTAATCTTCTAATTGCCGAATTTCAGTTTTTCTGTTTTTAGTCCAGCTGGCAAAAAGAAAATGCGACCTCGAAAAGCCGCATAAATACTGGATTTTATAATAAAAACACCATTGACTCCGAACTTAAGGGTTCAGATTTCAATGGTGTCTTTATATGGCGGAGAGGAAGGGATTCGAACCCACAAAATCAATTAGTTTCCAGAATCATATCCATACTATCCGCCAAAAGTAACTTGTATTTTTGCATGGCAGACGGAAAGACGTGCTGATAAACACGCTCGATCATATTTGTTGACGAATGTCCCATCAATTCGGCTATGTATCTTTGCGGTATGCCCATCAGCAAGCATTTCGAGGCATAATAGTGTCGTAAGGCATAAAATTTGAAGTAATAAAGGTCGGTATTTGTATCAAAGAACTTTCTCCATTCATTGCCGATTTCTTTAGCAGTCATACCACCACAGATGGATTCTTTTCTGTTGTTGATATTCTTAAGAAGCACTTTTTCCATTTGAGGTGATATTGGGATAGAACGATAACCCGCATAGGTTTTTGGAGCTTTTCTAATCGGATGTCCTTGATGATCAAGTACAATTGCCGCCTTAATCTCGATTTGTCCTTTGCAAATACAATCGCCACTCAGAGCTGAGATTTCAGAAGGACGCAATCCGCATTGACTGGCGAGAAGAAAAGGTTTAAGTAAATTCGGGTTTGAATGCTTGATCCGGTTGTAAATTATGTCAATCTCTTCCTTTTCGGGAATGTAAAATGATGTCTTGATTTTCTGCGGCTTTGTTACATATAGCTTTGAGCGTATTTCCGGCGCAAACATTTTAACAGCAGCATTTACAAGACCTACAGCATTGCTGATAGACTTTGGTGAGTATTTCAGCATATCGCTGTTAATAGCACTTTGATATAGTTCAGAATTTAAATCCGATAACTTGACTTCCATTAAATTCTGTAACTGATTACGCTTGACGATCATATAACCTTTTACAGTTGATGGTGATAGAACAGCATACTTGCTTTCTATATAGCGATCTATCGCCTGTTTTACAGTGATGTTTTTGTTATTGTTCATTAAATCCTCTCCATTTCCAATTAATTTGATTATTATATCATAATTTGAGATGTTTATCAAATATTGTAAAGCACGGCTCGTCCGTGCTTTCTGTTTTTAAAAAGGAGGTGAGCTAATGCCTGCAAAAATAATTGATTTTACTGCACCGTACAAATGTAAAACGGAAAGTGAAATCGAAATATCAAAAGTCGAGAAGATGGCTCTTGACAAAAGGATGAGCTACGGACAGTATGTAGCGATGCTTGAAGAAGAAAAGAAAAAAGACTATATGCAGCATTAACTATAATTGAATGGTGCGACACGGTGTCGCACCTTATATGGGAGCAACAGTATACAGCCGGTGCAACTCCGGCGGCTCTCACAAGCGGTTATACCGCATGAACGACAAATTAAGAGGTAGGGCACGTTAAATCGTACTTATGATGGGAATTGTGATTATGTCGTTCTTGGCAACGGACAGTGATAGCTACACTGTAGGACGGAAAAGTAAGCCTGCCGTCCTTTTCCGTTGCTTTTTATTTTATAAAGAGGCTTAACAATATGTGTTGCCCTGCAACAGAAAGAGGTTTACAAAATGAAAATGATCGCTTTTTACAACAACAAAGGCGGAGTTGGAAAAACTTCCACGGCAATCAACATTGCATACACGTTATCCCATCGTAAAAATCGTGTTCTTTTAATTGACTTTGACGGTCAGTGCAACAGCTCACGATTTTTTACCGACTTAACAAACGACGAGATCGGTTGTGAACGTGCTATTATCTGTGCTGATGAGAAGCCACTGATTAAAAAAACACGTTATGATAACATTGATATAGTAACTTCGTCAGTTAGAATGAACGCAATATCTAATGAGTTTGTCAACCTATCAGATGAAGAAAAACAGTCAAACATAATTAAGTTCAGACAGTCAGCTTATGACTACATAATAGTTGATATGCCGCCGGCGATGAACAACTTCACAGAAAACGTTTTGACGATCTGTGACTATGTATATGTGCCAATCGAACTTGGAACTTTTGCGGTTCAGGGACTTGCGAGAGTAACACAGAAAATCGCAAATGCCGGTACAAAATACGCTTGCTTTGCATCAAAATACGATAAAGGTAACAAAGCTGATCAAGAGTTACTTGAGATAATGAAAAAGAACCTTGGTGATAAGGTGCTGAATACCGTTGTTCCGTTTTCACGTGCTATCAAGAATAGCATAAGTTACAGAATAACGGCTTCAGAGTATATGTCTTGGATAAATCCTGCACGTTGCTACGAACGGCTTGCAGACGAAATTATCCGAACGGTTGAGCAGTAAGTCAAGGAGGATGTAAAAATGGCAAAAAGATTTAATTTTGACGAAGCCATAACAACAGATATAAAAGGTGCGGCATCAGACAGCTACATTGATAATATAAAGATGATAAAAGTGACGGACATTGAAACAAATTCAGAAAATTTTTACTCTCTGCCCGACATTGAAGAACTTGCGGAAGATATAGAACGACAGGGGCTTATTCATAGTCTTGCCGTTACGAAAACATCTTACGGAACATATAAACTTATCAGTGGACACAGAAGATTATCTGCGATAAAACTTTTAAGTGAAAAAGGGAAATGGAACAGCGGAACCGTTCCTTGTTATGTGATTACGGCAAAGAAGTCGGAGACTGAAATGAATCTTGATCTGATAATGCTGAATCACACACAGCGGAAATACAGTGACGCAGATATTTTTAAAGAACACGAAGAACTTAAAAAAATATTTACACAGCTTGAAGCTGACGGCATTGAAATAAAAGGCAGACTTCGTGAAAAAATTGCAAAGGCAATGCACGTTTCCTCTGCACAGATTGGAAAGATTGAGAACATAAAAAACAATGCAATTGATTCTGTTAAAGTGGCGGTTGAAAATGGTGAGCTTTCTATTTCTACCGCAAATGAAATTGCAAAACACAATGCCACGAAACAGCAGGAAATCATATCATCGCCGATAGAAAAAATTAAAACAGCTGATGTCCGTAACATAAGCAAAGATAAATCAAAAGCAAAAATGCCTAAATGTGATGAGCCAAAGATTGACAGTACATCTGACGAAGCAACCGAGATTTATCTGACAACGGATGAAACAATGTTTATGAAAAAGAACCTCGACATACTTGGCTTTTCATATCTGCTTTCTGTTTCTTCTGACAGTGACAAGCGGATTATTGAAAATATAATATCCAAAATAAAAGGAGAGAAACCGAATGGCAAGAGATGTTAATGCACTTATTAACAAGTGTGAAAATGCGATAACTCAGGAAGAAAAAACAATATCGGATGCTAAAGAAAAAATCAGAAAGTTACGCAAGGAAATTAAAAAACTTAAAGCCGAAAAGGACAATCAGTTTGCTAACGATTTACTTGCGGCGATTATGAAAGACGGCGAAATATCCGATGAAAAACGAAAAGAAATTCTTGCAATGCTGAGCAATTCCGATACAAAAAAATCTGACAGTCAGATTGAACAAAATGCACTGACAGAAGAAAAAAACTTTAACGAAAATGATTCGCAAAATACACTCAGTGAGCGTAGCGATTTTTAAAAAACAAAATCACAAATTTGTTTTTCGGGGTATTAGGGGGTTCACCCTAACAAGCGAACGAGTGCACCAATCGGGTGCACGTGTTCTGTGCTTGCCACAGTGTGATTTACTGCGTAAATCATACAGTGCTTCTTGCTACGCAGAAGTTCAGAGAGGAGAAGAAAATGCCACTTAAAAATGCACGGATTCATTTAAGAGTAACCGATGAAGAAAAACAAAGCTTAGTCGAAAAAGCAGCAATGGCAAGGCAAAGTGTAAGTCAATACATTCTGTCACTTTCAGAAAATAAAACAATAATTGTTGTCGACGGTGCTGATGAGGTAACACGACAGCTATTAAAAATCGGCAACAACATAAATCAGATTGCGGTAGTAGCAAACACAAGCAGAAAAAATGAAAGTGAATTGCCAAATTACTACTTAAAGAGAATCACAGATTATCAAAACGAAATAATGAAATTGCTGAAAAGCTTGTTGCTCGCTGTCACAAATGCAGAAAGCGATAACGAGGAGAGCAAAAATAACAATGGCGGTTAATCAGACTGCGGAAAACAAAATCAAAACCGAAGCGGGATTGACCGAAGCGCTTGCTTACATCACAAATCCTGCAAAAATATCCGAGGTTTCACGACTAAATTGTTCGGGAAGTAATTCGAATACTCTCGACCAATTCAGGTTATTGCGTTTAGCGTTTAATCAGAATAAAGGGATCATTGCACATCATTTTATTCAGTCATTTGCGCCGAACGATAATGTAACACCTGAAACTGTTCATAGCTTTGGTGTGGAATACGCTAAACTTTGTTTTCCGAATTATCAAGTAGTTGTCAGCACTCACATTGATAAAGAGCATTTACATAATCACATAATCGTAAATTCCTGCAATATGATTACAGGAAAAAAGTTTTACGATAATAAAGAATCAATGAAAAACAACAGAGATATAAGCGATAAACTGTGTCGCAAATACGGAGTATCTGTTATAAGCTCTAAATCCGAATTCAAACCGATAGATCAAACGACAATGCAGTTAGCACTAAAACAAAAGTCGTGGAAAATTCAGCTACTGAGTGATCTTGATGATGCGAAAGAAAAGTGCAGAAGCAAAAGCGAATTCATATCTTTTTTCAAAAGCAGAAATTATGAAATCCGATATGAAAAACATATAACAATTCGCAAAATCGGTGAAAAGAAAGCAATTCGTGTTGATACTTTAGCGAAACAGTTCGGCAACCAATATACTAAAGCCGAGCTTGAAAAGACAATGGGATATTCAACAAATCTTGCTGATACAAATACAAACAATGTAAATTTGCAATCGAAGAAAACCTGCGCAAGAAAAAATATTAACGAATGGCAAAGGTTTGAATCCTGGTCATTTTCTCAAAAAAACCGATACGCAAATAATTACAGATGTTTAAAAAAACAGTATGGAACAAATTATCAACCGAGCCGTTTTCCGAAAGGTACACGGAAATCCTTGTTGCTTACACTGTTGTGTGTATTTTTTGTCAGTCCACGAAAGACATACAGAGAACACACAAACTACCGGTTATCCAATAGGACTACAGCTAATACGAATATAATCAGAACAAAATATCGGTGCGAAAACATCAGATACGGAGATCTGATATCAGCCCAGGGTAACAATTTTGCTGTTAAAATTCCGGCAGATCAGCTTGGAAAAATTATTGTTCTACCGATATTCTACAGTGCCAATGTAAACTTGGAAACAAACACAGCAGTTATTACAGTCAAGGAATATAACAAAGAAATAATCTGTCAGGCTCTCGGTTATGACAGCAAAAAAATTGCACAGCAATCGAATAAATTGATTAACTCACAAAAATACAAACGATTGAAAGATTATGCAGCATCTTCGAACGCAAAACTAAGTTATATGATTGTGACTAAAATACAGTTAGAGCTATTAAAAATGAATGAAATCGAGCTTGCGGCTTTTCCGAAGGATGATGGGAAGTATAACGTTGCGTTTATGCCGGACACCAAGGAGCGCATCAATAAAATTCTCTACCCGTCGGATGATAGCAAACAGGAATCAGAATATGAAAGAAATAGCAGAATCAATAATGAAATTAAACGTTTAGCTGCAATAAACGGCGAGAAACCTAAATATAGAATCGTTACTTCCGATTTGCTTGACAACATAAAGCAATCCGGTATCCAGTTTGCTTATTTCAAAAAAGGCGATAAGTACAATGGCGATAAGTACAATATAGTTTTCCTTAGAGAAAATGAAATAAAAATTGATCAATTGCTGAAACAGTTCCGAAAGAAGAATTAGCAGAAACAACGAATAATTTAGTTTTGCTTTGTTTAATATTTATCAAAATAATAGTAGACAAACGCAACTAAACGTGTTATAATAAAGTCGGTGAAATCTATTCTCCGGCTTTTTTATATAAATGATGACGGCTTGCACAAGGCAGAAAAGTGAGCCGCAGAAAAACGGAGGTATAGAAATGGCTAAAAAGTACGAATTGATATCTGATTTGTATGAACAAATCAGTATCGAAGTAACTCGAGATCCTCAGACATGGCGATTGTTTTTAAAAACAGCTTGTCGAAACTACAAATTGCGTTTTGACGAACAATTGTTACTGTTTGCTCAGCGTCCCGACGCTATTGCAGTGTTGGAAATCGAAAGGTGGAACACGGCATTCGGCAGATGGGTCAACAGAGGTGCAAAAGGTATAGCGGTATTTGAGGATTCTACAGGCGAAAGTCAAAGACTTAAATACTACTTTGACATCGCAGATACACACGGTACAGAACAATCAAGAGAAGTTCCTGTATGGAAAATGTCAGAAGAATATCAAAGCGATGTTGCAGAAGCTCTTAAGAATGCTTTCGGCACATCAACCGATTCAGACGATCTTAGGATTGTAATCAAAGAAAGTGTAGTAAATGCAGTTGACGACAATATAGACGATTATATCTATGGTTTTGTCAAAAGCGGAACCGGCAGTGAAATTGACTATATGAAGCCAGAGGATGCAGAAGAAATATACAAGAGAATAGTAACTAACAGCGTTGTATATATGATATATGAACGGCTTGGAATGGACAACCTGTTAACCGATGACGATTTCAACGGCATAGAGTATTTCAGTACACCGGAATTGCTGAATTCAATAGGATATGCTACCGGAGATATAGCAAGAATGGGACTCGGCATAGTTTCTAAAACCATCCGTTCAACAAAAAAAGAAAAACAACAGGTGATTCAGCCTGTAATCAATAAAATTTCCGATAACGAAAGGAGTTCTTACAATGAAAGAAATCACTTACACAATGCAGGGCGATTATCAGATTCCGGATCTGACATTACCGACACAACCGGAAGTTACTCTCGGCAGATGGGCAGAGATGAAGAAAGAATATCTGAAGCAGCATCGCAAAGTAATGTACTACAATCTGATGACAAAAGGTCAGTTGACGCAGTATCTCGCAGACGAGGAACAGAGAGCACTGAAGCTGGAGGACAAACTGATGAAAGAAATGTCGGCAACACAGGGGCTGACGGAAGAATTGAAAGCAAAAGACATGATGAAATGGGTACAGCTGACGAACAATCTGCGCAACGAAGTGCGGGAGATAGTTACTCAGCAGATAATAATGAGCGTTTAAGCAATTATAAACCGTTGCCGTCAATAGAAGAACAGACAGCGTTTATTGAAGAATTTAAAGCAGAGGTTGCCAAAGCCTCTGCTTTTTCTATTCCGAATGAAATTATAAATGACCATCTTGCCAACGGAAGCGGCTTTCGGGACGGGAAATACCGTATCTATGAACAGTTCCGGAAAAGCTTATCACAAAAAGAAAATGCGGATTTTCTGAAAAACGAGTATGGCATTGGCGGCGGAACACACGCAGGCGGCGTATCCGGATATTACTATGACCACAATGCAAAAGGTATTTGTATCAGCAAAGGATTTGCTGATAACGCAACGAGAATCAATTTGAACTGGTTAGAGGTTGCAAAGCGCATACAGCTGTTGATTAACAATGACAGGTATCTGAAGATAATGAGAAGTATATTTACAAAGTCGGCGATACCGTTTTCATCGGAGCGTCCGAATACAGAATTACGGCAAAAGACGATCAGCAGGTAATGCTCAGCGACGCTAACGCTCCCCTTTTCAACAAACAATATGATATAGCGGATTTTGAGCATAAGATAAAAGAAAATGCGCTTAACGAGCATTTAAAGGTTATACTTTCAGAAGAAGAAAGCAATACGTCTGTTATTTCTGAAACGAATACAACTCCAGAAAAAATCACTTATGATAAAAACGGATATCATGCTGATGATTTGGATGAAGGTGACCTTATCAAAGTAGATGGCGAAATATGGGCAGTAAAATCCGTATCTTCATATTCTATTTCTCTCATAAATGAAAGCGGTGACAAGAAATATATATCAAATTCACCGGACAGCAAATGGCAAGAAACGTTGGTTTCAAGATATAATTTTGAATTCATCGGTAACCGTGAGGGAACAAATACACAGGTCAATAATGAATCAATTGATAGCAAACAGTTAAAGACAGCTCGTGAACATAAGAAAAACCGCAAGCAAAACAACGCTCACAGTGTTTTGTACCCGGAAATCAACAATGATTACCGTACAAATTTCCATATTGATACCGATGAGTTGGGTGCAGGTACTCCGCTCGAACGCTATTATAACAATATTAATGCCATACGTCTGCTCAAAAAGTTAAATAGCGAACATAGACTTGCTACTCCAACGGAACAGGTCATGCTTTCACAATATGTCGGTTGGGGCGGATTACCGCAATTCTTTGAGCAGTCAAACTCCCATTACAATGAACTTAAAGATTTACTTACCGATAGTGAATACACATCGGCAAGAGAGTCAACTCTGACTGCGTTTTACACTCCGCCGACAGTTATAAGCGCCGTATATAAGGTTCTTGAAAATATGAACTTTAAAAACGGCAATCTGCTTGAACCTTCCTGCGGCATCGGTAACTTTATCGGTATGCTACCGATAACAATGCAGGACAGTAAGGTTTACGGTGTTGAGCTCGATACTATATCAGCCGGAATTGCACAGCAACTTTATCAGAAATCATCAATAGCTGCACAGGGTTTTGAGAATGTCAATATACCCGACAGCTTTTTCGATGGCGTTGTTGGCAACGTGCCTTTTGGCGATTTTAAGGTTGTTGACAAGAAATACGATAAGCACAATTTTCTGATTCACGATTATTTCTTTGCAAAGTCATTGGATAAGCTCCGTCCGGGCGGTGTTATGGCTTTGATTACAAGCAAGGGTACTATGGACAAAGAAAACAGCTCGGTCAGAAAGTATATTGCTCAACGTGCCGAACTTTTAGGTGCAATTCGTCTTCCGAATGATACTTTTAAAAGCAGTGCCGGAACGGAGGTTGTATCTGATATTCTGTTTTTGCAAAAGCGAGATCGCCTTATTGATATTGAGCCTGACTGGGTTCACCTTGATACGAATGAAAACGGAATTCGTATGAATTCATATTTTGTTCAGAATCCTGAAATGGTACTCGGTGAAATGAAGACTGTATCAGGTCGTTTCGGTCAGCAAGTAACTTGCGAGCCGTATACAGACAGCAACCTTGCCGATCTCCTGTCTGATGCTATTGCCAATATTCACGGCGAAATATCAGATTACGAGAATGATGTTGCAACCGATGAACTTGAAGAAGATATGTCAATTCCCGCAGATGCTTCTGTAAAGAATTTTTCTTATTCTGTTGTAAATGATAAACTGTATTTCCGTGAAAACTCACGAATGATACCTGTGACAGTATCTGCTACAGCAGAAAGTCGTATCAAAGGATTAATTATAATTCGTGATTGCACACGCAATTTAATCGAATTACAAGCAGATGACTATCCGGAAGAAGACATTAAAGCGGCACAGGAGTTGCTTAACGCAAAATATGACAATTTTACTGAAAAATACGGACTGATTAACAGCAGAGCCAATAAGTCGGCGTTTAGCGATGATAGCTCTTTTGCACTTGTGTCTGCCTTGGAAATACTCGGCGATGAAGGGCAACTCGAGCGTAAAGCGGATATATTCTTCAAACGAACGATAATGCCACATAAGCCAATTACACAGGTTGATACAGCAAGTGAAGCTCTTGCAGTATCAATCGGCGAAAAGGCTTGTATTGACATGGAATATATGCAAAGCCTTACCGGAAAAGAGGAAAACGAGCTCTTTAATGATTTGAAAGGTGTAATCTTCTTAAACCCTCTTTATGAAGGCAACAATGAAAATCTGTCGAAGTATTTCACCGCCGATGAATATCTGTCGGGTAATGTAAGAGAAAAACTTGCAATAGCACGAAACTCGGCTAAAGTCGATTCCCGCTTTAACATTAACGTTGAAGCACTTGAAAAAGTGCAGCCTGAAGACTTGACGGCAAGTGAAATTTCCGTAAGACTGGGTTCGACGTGGTTGCCGGTCGATATTGTTCAACAATTCATTTATGAATTTCTGAATACTCCCGGATACGCAAAAAGCAGTATAATTGTACATTACTCAAAGTATACGGGAGAATGGAGTATCGACGGCAAATCGTATGACCGAAGTAATGTAAAAGCGTATAACACATACGGTTCTGCCCGTATAAATGCGTACAGAATAATCGAGGAAACTTTGAATCTGAAGGATGTGCGTATATTCGATTACGTTGAAGATATTGACGGAAACAGAAAGGCTGTACTTAATAAAAAAGAAACTGCTATTGCACAATCAAAGCAGGAGCTGATAAAGCAAGGTTTTCAGGACTGGGTGTGGTCTGATCCGGAACGCAGAGAAAGGCTTTGTAAACTGTACAATGAAAAATTCAACTCAATCCGCCCTCGTGAATATGACGGAAGTCATATAGTATTCAGCGGTATGAATCCGGAAATCACGCTCAGAGAACATCAGCGGAATGCAGTTGCTCATATTCTTTACGGCGGTAATACATTGTTAGCTCACGCTGTAGGTGCCGGCAAAACATTTGAAATGGTAGCGGCAGCACAGGAAAGTAAGCGACTTGGATTATGCAACAAGTCTTTGTTTGTTGTGCCGAATCATCTTACAGAACAATGGGCTTCGGAATATCTTCAGCTTTATCCGTCTGCTAACATTTTAGTGGCAACAAAAAAGGATTTCGAAACCAAAAACCGTAAACGATTCTGCGGTAGAATTGCAACGGGTGACTACGATGCGGTCATTATTGGGCATAGTCAGTTTGAAAAAATCCCGATGAGCATAGAACGTCAGAGAGCATCTCTTGAGCAACAGGAGAATGAAATAACAGAAGGTCTTGCCGAATTGAAGCGTAATCGTGGTGAGAATTTCTCCATAAAACAGCTTGAGAGAGCTAAAAAATCAATTAGGCAAAAAATCGAAAAGCTCAATGATCAGTCACGCAAAGATGATGTAGTTACTTTTGAGGAATTAGGTGTTGATAGAATATTTGTCGATGAAAGTCATTACTACAAAAACCTTTTCCTTTATACGAAAATGCGGAATGTCGGTGGCATTGCACAGACAGAAGCTCAGAAATCGTCCGATTTGTTTATGAAATGCAGATACCTTGATGAAATAACCGGAGGACGTGGAACGGTTTTTGCAACCGGCACACCTATTTCAAATAGTATGGTGGAGCTTTACACCATTCAGCGTTATTTGCAGTATGATACGCTCTTAAAGAATGATTTACAGCATTTCGATAGCTGGGCTTCCACTTTCGGTGAAACGGTTACTGCAATAGAACTTACACCTGAAGGCACGGGTTACCGAGCAAAAACAAGGTTTGCAAAGTTTTTCAATTTACCTGAACTCATGTCAATGTTCAAAGAAGTTGCCGATATACGCACAGCCGATATGTTGGAACTTCCCGTGCCTAAAGCAAACTTCCACAATATTGCGGTCAAACCGTCAGAAATACAAAAAGAAATGGTAGCACAACTTGCCGAACGTGCCGAGAATGTACGCAAAGGAAATGTTGACGCAAGTGTTGACAATATGCTTAAAATTACTAATGACGGCAGGAAACTTGCACTTGATCAGCGTATGCTTAATGATATGCTTCCTGATTTCGAGGGCAGTAAAATTAACGCTTGTGTAGATAATGTATATCGGATTTGGAATGAAAATTCGGATAAAAAATCTGCTCAACTTATATTCTGTGATCTGTCTACTCCGAAGAATGATGGCGTATTTTCCGTTTATAACGACATCAGAAAAAAGCTGATTGAGAGAGGCATTCCTGAAAATCAAGTTAAGTTTATACACGAAGCCGATACAGATGTTAAGAAGAAGGAACTCTTTCAAAAGGTACGTAAAGGCGAAGTCAGAGTATTGCTTGGATCTACTCAGAAAATGGGAGCAGGAACGAATGTACAGGATAGGCTTATTGCACTACACGATGTAGATTGTCCCTGGCGTCCGTCAGACCTTGAGCAACGAGCCGGAAGAATTATTCGTCAGGGAAACTCAAATCCGGAGGTTGAAATCTATCGGTATGTTACGGAACAGACTTTCGATGCTTATCTTTATCAGCTTGTTGAAGGCAAACAGAAATTCGCAAGTCAGATTATGACGAGCAAATCACCTGTAAGGTCCGCTGATGATATAGATGAAACGGCTCTATCTTATGCGGAAATCAAAATGCTTGCAACCGGAAATCCGTACATTAAAGAAAAGATGGATTTAGATATTCAGATACAAAAGCTGAAGCTGCTGAAAGCTAACTATCTTTCTGAAAAGTACAACCTTGAGGACAAAATAATTAAATTCTATCCTCAGAAGATTGCATCGTTGACTAACACTATAAAGGCATTAGAACAGGATTTATCGACTGCAAAAGCACATCCGAAGCCTATTGATGATAGTTTTGTCGGTATGGAAATCAATGGCGAATACATTACGGAAAAATCTGATGCCGGAAAAGCCATTTTAGAATCCTGTAAGCAAATGAATAGCTCAGACCCGATTAAAATCGGTAAATACAGAGGTTTTGATATGGAACTTCAGCTCAATCTTACAACGCATTTCTATGAGGTTTTACTTAAAAGCGCTACAACTCAAAAAGTATCGCTCGGTGATGATCCTAACGGTAATATAACCCGTATTGATAATGCGATAGGTCGCATACCCGATCATATTGAAAATGCAAAGGCAGAGCTGAAAAACATACAGACACAGTATGAAACTGCTCAGATCGAGGTACAGAAACCTTTTGCACAGGAAGAAGAATTAAAGGCTAAGACAAAACGGCAGATAGAAGTTGAAAAGCTAATTTCTTCCGGAGAAAATGAGCCTGAGCAAAACGCTATATCTGATTATTACTACTTCTCTGCTACTGACGAACAGATAAATGCTTTAAACAATGCGTCTATTCCTTTTGAAAAGCAGACTAAAGCAGACAGTAGTATGGTTATCCGGGTTGCAACAAATGACAAATCAAAGGCAGAAACTATTATGAACACAAAAAATATAGTTTTATAGAGTTATCTGACAGTAAACGAAGTTGTGCGGTGTGTTTCACGCCGCACTATTGTTTTGTGCTACTGGTAGCACAATGATTAAGAAAGGATTATAGCATGGAAAAACTGTCCGTATTTGATAAAATCGAATTGATAGCAAGATATGAAATAAGGCACAATACACCCGAACCCGATCGTATCACGGAATGGTTTGGAGATTATGCAATGTATGCATCAAAAAAGCTCGGCAGAGAAGAAATTGATGATATTTTCGTTGCAAAATTCATTCCTTTGTTGCTCAATGAATGGTATATCGGTTTTCGTGGTGAGAAAAGCATAGAAAAGGAATTTTTTGAGCATACATCCCGTTTGAACTCCGAGTGCTTCAAAAACTCGCTTCCGAATAATCTTGATGATTGGGAAAAAGCAATTATAAATGAATTGGAAGGCGTTAGCGAACAAGTAGCCTCCGGTAATATTCCCGTATTACAAGAAAGAACCAAAATCTATATTGACATGGACGGAACTATCGCAAGGTTTCACGACGAAAACTTGTATCTTGAACGTATGTTCGAAAAAGGTTTTTTCAAAGATTTAAAGCCGTTTGAAAACGCTGTAGCAGCTATTGAGAAATTAGTGAATGATAGCACGGCGGAGATTTATATTTTATCGGCTACGTTAAATTCCTGCTCATTGGACGAAAAAAATCAATGGCTTGATAAGTATCTGCCTAACATAGATAAAGATCACAGAATTTTTACTTCTCTGAATGTACCAAAGTCAGAAGCTATCGGTCATCAACTCACCGATAAAGATATTCTGATAGACGATTATAATAAAAATCTATTGGAGTGGGAAAAGGCAGGCGGTACATCTGTAAAAGCCAAAAACAATATTAATCACAAAGGACTGCACGGAGAACTGTGGAAAGGTGAGATCGTTGATGTAGTGAACGGTGATATTTACAGCGATATTTGCAAATTGGCGAATGAGAACTACTATTATGCGTATATAAGTCAGAGCGATGTTGAGCAACTTAAACAATCAGGAATTTGCTATCATCTTCGGATGTCGGGTGAAAGAATAATCGCAAAAGTCAATATCATCGATAAACCGATTCTTGACAATATAGTTGACAATAATCGGTCAGTAAATTGTGCTACAGGTAGCACAATCAAAATATAGAAAGAGGTGAGAAACTGTATTGTGCTACAGGTAGCACGATACGGTTATATGGATATACAGTCAAAAGTAATCAAAAATACAGATAACAAAAGTCCGGTGAAAGCTTATGCTACTGTTTTTCTAAACAACAACATAGCTATTCACGGCTTTAGAATAATTGATATAGGCACAGATGACGATGCGTTGTGTGTAGCAATGCCAAGTAATCGTAACAGTGACGGAAAATACTATGATATGGCGTTTCCTACACGTTCGGAGGTTAAAGAGGATATTATCAATTCCGTTATAAAAAATTATGTAGATAACTCCTCTTCTCCGTTAGCCGATAAATCACCGGTGGATATGAAGATCACAGTAAGACTTCATAAAACAACTGCATACGGCGATAATGTTCCTGCATCGGGAGAAATCAGGCTGTCAGACAGTTTTGTTATTTCAGGCATTAAAATAACCTGCCATGACGGAACAATAGATTATGAAATGCCAAAAATTAAGAGTAAAGACGGTAATTACTATGATATGGCAGTCCCTTTGAATGACCGTTTCGGACAATTACTCAAAGAAAAGGTGTTATCTGAATACGGGCTGTTGTCTACTCAGATATTATGCGGGAACATTAACCATGCGGAATTGACAGCTGAAGGCGAGATAGCGTACAAGTTATTCAAAAACAACAGCATAGCTCAAAAGGTGATCAATCAGCTGTCTGAGCGCAACATCAAATATTCCGCTAAAATCAATGCACGGGAAACTACAATATGTTTTCTGAAATCCGATTTTGAAACAATGCGGGAAATATCTCTTAAAGCCGCATCCGAAACAGAAAATCATAAAAAGCTGTAATGCTGAAACCTGCCGCCGAACCGCAACAGAACAGGATATGATATTGATTGTATCCGTAACAGGAGGTACTTATATGAATATAACAACAAGAATAACAAAGCTTGACAACCCGGAAAGCAAGTTGAAAGCTTTAGCCACAGTCGTACTCAACGGCAACTTTGCCGTTGGCGGCATTAAGGTCATTGGAACCGAAAAGGAAATGTATGTCGCTATGCCGAATCATCTTGGCAAAGATAAACAGTACTATGACGACTGCTATCCGGTTACCGCCGAAATGCGCAAAGCAATAAACAAGGCTGTAATGACAGCCTATGAAAACAACGCTACTGCTGTAATTAAAAGTGAGCCTGAAGCAATTGCTACAAAGGTCAAGGTTATTCCTAACAATAATCCTGACAGTAATCTTAAAGGATTTGCTCAGATAACCATGGATGATTGTTTTGTTGTGTCAGGTGTGAAAGTTTTCGACGGTGCAAACGGAATGTTTTTGCAGATGCCGCAGTATAAAAATTCCGCCGGCGAATACAAGAATATCGCTAACCCGGTTACCAAGGAATTTCATGATGAGCTGAACAACAAAGTGATAGATGCATTTAAAAATGCTGTAACAGCTACAAACAATCAGCAGGAAGCAAAGGCTGCATCAACAGCCATAAAGCGTTAACATAAAATCGGTCGGCGGCAGTTTTCTATATATTATGTGCTACAGATAGCACATTAAATGATACAAATTAATATTTGACACGAGTTGCCAATTATGATAGAATGGAGATAAAATGAGCATGAAAGCACAAATATGTAAAGCAAAAACAACTGGTAAATCAAGCAGAATATTCTGCGAGAATTGCTTTGAACCATGTTTATTTGAATTAAAAGATACTGTTCATACTTTCAATATAGGATTACTCGACATTCTTAAATGTGTTAAATTTGCCGAAGATGAGGGAATAGTTCCTAAATTGCCTGAAGAATGGTGGATCTCTGTTTCACAGCAATTCGGTTATTTTGATGAGGAACATTAATGAAAAGATTTAAACTTAAAGTCGGAAGCAGTAAAATATATGAGCTCAATAAAAATATATTTGAGCTTCAGACAAAGCAAAAAAAGCCTTACTACACTTTTAATAATTCCAACGAGCAAATTCAATATGCGGTTTGTCCTGCTTGTGATAATCCTATCCAGATAATCGGATTGTATAAAAGGATTAAAAATACAGATAAGCCATACGCTCGACATTGTATACATAGTGTAGCAGGACTTGCCGAATATAATCAGCAAGCTTATGATTTTTGTCCCTATTCAAAAAAATCTTTTAATGTTAATCCACAAAGCAGAAAAGGCAAATTAACAGAACTTGAAAAAAATATTTATTATCTATTGCGTGATCAATTCGATAGAGTAATTTATATTTTAAGGCAGGTTCTTGATATTTATATAACAAACAAATCGGCAAAATCTATGTTAGAGACGTTCGTAAAAGGCAAAGGATGGTTATATTCATGGGGTACATTGAACAATATTCCGTGGATATTATGCCATCTATCCTGGGCAAAGACATTACTCGGTCAACCTATCAGAAAAGATTCAGATGTTTACAAAGCTATTATGAATAACTGCCATGAAGCCTTATTTTGTACGGACGAACGACATAAAGGTTATTCGATTTTAACTAATAAACCGGGTGAATTTGTTGATATCAGTTATTGCCTTATTCAACATCAGCGTGAGATAATAGACGATAATTTAATTGAAACATTTGAGCTGAAGATTTCAAATAGCAAAAATGAGGCTTTTTTCAGTAAGCAAATTAAGGTAGATGAGATGTATTTCTTAAATTTGATTAACAAAAATAATGAGCATTTTCGAAATAAGACCTTACTGGATATTGCTCAAAATTTGATGCCTGACTTATAAGTAATATCATAAAGCGACTGACTTCAGTCGCTTTTTTCTTTAATTCTGAAAGTTAATCAGCATTTCTATTTTGTGCTACAGGTAGCACAATAGGAAGGGAGTAAGTACATGGAAATATTAGCAATATTAGTAGCGTTCGTGTGTATATTAGGTTTAATAGGCGGCGTTGGCATAAGCTACGGAATAAAAAGCAAAAAAATAAATGACAATCTTGTTAAATTGCAGGATTGCCAGATCGGCGTAAAAGACGGTGAATTTTCAATTGCAAACCGACTCGGAGTAACAAACGGTGAAGAAACAAATCTTACGGCACAACATAAAATTCTCAGGGAAGATCACAAGGATATTAAAATAATCTTAAATGAAGAAATCAAGAAAAGCATTAATATCGTTGCAGACAACGCAAAGAAGACATACACCTTTATTGTGAATGAGAGCGAAATGAGAAAACAAAAAGAACAGTTACTCCAAAGCAATGAATACAGATGGGCACAAGCCATTGATGACTTAATTTTGTATAAAAACATATTAGGAGAGAAAAATCAACTAATTGCCGATTTGTATCGAGAAAAATCTGAATTAGAGGAAGCAAATAAAGAACTTGATGAAGTAATTAAAACGCAAGCCAAACAGATAGAAGAGCTAAACGCTAAACTCAATCCCGATAAGCACGTGCACTCTCAAGATCAGGGAATGTACCCGACACTTTAGTTACATAGATTTAAGCGACTGTCTTCAGCCGCTTTTTCCTTTTCTGAAAGTAAAAATCCAAAGCAGTCCGCACCCGTAGGACTGCTTTTTATATATAATCGAAAACAGTTGCGACACTTTGACGCACTAAGCAAAGTTGACATTAGTTGTCGAATATGATAGAATGGAGTAAAATATGGATAATTACGTTTACAATTTAGCAATAAGATATTTGATATCAAACGGCATATCAAATGTAATGGTAGAAGATACCAAATCAAATATAAACGAGGAAAGCAATGATATTTGTAAAGAAAAAATAAAAAGAGAACAAACAAAATTTATATCTGAAAGAAAAAATTCACCCAAATAGTTATGTAAAAAGTGTTTTGGATTTATATTCTCAGATAGATGATCAAACACGAAAAATCCATTGTAATAAAAATTGCGTTTACTGTTGCAATGATTATTTTTATGTTACAGAACGAGAATTCTATGTGATATTGCTATTTCTGTTTGAAAATTATAGTGATATTCAAATTTTAGACTTTGTAGAAAACGCAAAAGCACAGAAAGATAGCTTAAAAAAACTGTATCCAGATGAATATGAATATATAAAATTACGAGCAAAAGGAAATGTTCAGTTAATCAATTTAGAACATGACACTTCGAATATTCATTTAGATTGTTCGTGTCCGTTTTTATTACAAAATCGCTGTGCAGTTTATTCCGTAAGACCTATTGTTTGCAGAATTTATGGGTGCTTTAATGAACTCAAATGCCCCAAAATTAGTTATTACAGAAACGGTGATTTATCTTTAGAAGTACAAAATCAAATAAAAGCTTTGACTTTTTTAAAAAATCAATTTCGGCTTCCTTATCCTCTGTGTTATTGGTTCGATAATGCAAATGAAATTATGCTGATTAAAATGTTTCGGCTAAAATCATCTTACAAGTATGATGAAAATAATTTTTTGGATTAGAATTATATCGTATATAGTTTTATAGAAAATGGAGGTGATTTTATGAATAAAAAAGAATGTGATTTTTGTGATGGAACTGGTGAGTGCTATTATTGTAAAGGAACAGGTTCAGTACAGAAGATAAATCCTCATCCTTATCCAAATGATACTTGTCCTATATGCAAAGGAAATGGCGTTTGTCCTTATTGTAATGGTACAGGTAAAGTTGACGAATAATAGTTTCTTACTATAGCACTAAAAGCGACTGATTTCAGCCGCTTTTTTCTTTTTTGACAATAAAAAAGTAAATATGAAAATTCAAAGCTGTTTTCAATCAAGAGTACAGCTTTTTCTTTTGTGCTACCTGTAGCACAATGTAACAAGTTTGTAAAAATCGGCGAAACGAACAAAAAACAATACTATATTTTGTATATGTTTTTGCTGTATTTCGCTGGACATTCATCCGCTTTTATGGTACAATATACTTGAGGAAATAGTACCGAATCGAAAGGAGCTGCACAAATGGCAAGAAATATAGTAAAGGCAAAGCTGGATATAATATTCAAGAAGTTGTTCACGGACGATGGCGATAATGAACTTCTTATCGGACTTCTTGATGCGATACTCGAATTACCGGAGGACGAAAAGATAGCCGACATTCAGATAACAAAGAATGAACTGATGCCGGACAGCCCCGACGGAAAGGTAAGCAGACTTGACCTCAATGTCAAATTGCAAAGTGAAAAGGATAAGACGGAGAATAAATACAGGCTTATCAATGTAGAGATACAGCTGAATCAGAGGTCTGACTACGCCGAGAGAGCATTGTTCTACTGGTCAAAATTATTCACCGGCTCACTTAAATCCGGTGACGCATACAGCGAACTGCCGATGACAATTTCACTTAACATTCTCGGCTATTCGATGTTCCCAGACAGAGAAAAGTATCACTCGATATATTTACCTAAAGAAGAAAGTCATAACGATGTATTGACCGATAAGTTTTCATTGCAGTTTTTCGAACTTGAAAAACTCAATCACAGGAAAACCAATCTTCAGAGCAAAAAAGAACGTTGGTTAAGATTCTTGAATGCAGAAACGGAGGAGGAGCTTGATATGTTAGAAACAGCAAAGGATTCGACACTTGATAAGGCGATCACAAAGCTGAAATACTTCAGCGAAAACGAACAGCTCAGATTTGACGCAATTTCAAGAGAAAAGTATATTAACGACCAGGCAAGCCTTGAACGTTCTGCAATGCTGGCAGGCAGAGCAGAAGGCAGAGCAGAAGGCGAAAGAAAAAAAGAAGCTGAAATCCTCGCCAAGATGAGAAAGAGCGGACTTTCAGAAGAACAGATAAAAGCTATCTTAAACAGTTAAGAGCAATTTACCAATCCCACAAAGGAGGACCCAAAAATGAAACGTAAACGTACCCACACCATACTCGCAACAATAACCCTTATCAGCGTAATACTGACCAGTGCTTGCACGTCAGGCAATGCAAGCAGCACAACGTCCTCTGCACCCGAAACGGCAGTGACAACTACCGCTCCGACAGTAACGGGAACAGTGATGGATAGGATTGACGAGCCGAAAGCAGAAACAACTACCGCTCAGACCACTACAGCTGTCACTACAAAACCGCAGGAAACAAAAAAGGTGGAAACGACGGCAGCAGCTACAGCAGTCACCACGGCAAAGCCAAAGCCGGCAACGACAACAACCGCCGCTACTACAAAGCCCGCTCCCGAATGGACAGAAACAAAGGCAAGCGGTACAAAGTACGTCAACACAGACTGCTACAGCCGTAAGAAAGCCGTACTCGGTGCAGAAACCGTAAAGCTGTACAGCGTGAATGACAAGGTGACAGTAACAGCCAAGACCGATACAGGCTACTTCAAACTTTCTGACGGTAGCTTTATACACAGCGACTATCTGAGCGACAGCAAGGTAACTCAGCCGGCAGCACCCGCTACAAAGAAAGAGGAAACTACTAAGCCTGCGGATACTACTACAAAGAAGAAGGAAAATAAGCCTGCCGAAGATAACTGGAGATTTACAAAGCAGGATTGTGAAGATATATTAAAGGCTTGCGAAAAGTACGCAAAGGATAATGGATACGCATTTTTCAAACCCTCAGATGTTGGTACAACAAAGGGCAAAGTATATCAACACAGCACTTGGACGCAGGTTTATTCCAATCATCCCGATAGTTTGTATTCCAAAAAACAAGCTATAGAATATCTTTGCCAGTTCTATGAATTTAATGAAAGTCAAGGTTTTTCTACTTGTATAGACTATTGCCTTGCAAGTGACTACTATGAATGGCTTAAATCTGAAGGTGTCAAAAACCCCGAAACTCACACCGCTTGTCAGGATTTGACGGCTTATGTGTTCTTCCCTTGTATGGGCTAATATTTCAGTAGCAATAAACAATAGAATATAGATTTTAGAGCTTTGAAAATATAAATTCAAGGCTCTTTTTCTTTTTCTTTTTCTGACAGTCAAATGAAAATCCAAAGCAGTCCGCACCCGTAGGACTGCTTTTTTATATATACAAATACAAACCAAGAAAGGAAATCAGTATGAAAAACAGACTCAGAAAAATGTTGAGCTTGGTTTTAGCTGTCGTTATTGCTATGTCGGCAATAAGCCTGAACACATTTGCGGCTACAATATTAGATATTAAAGACGGCTCAACAAATAAGTTATATGTTGACTGGTACGATTATTCATATAACTTCAACGGCAGACTGAACACAAGCACATACGGACAGATAATCAAACTCAATGTTGGTAGCCCAACAGGACAGGTAGCGTATTGTATTCAGTCCTCAAAGGATGCTTGGACAAGCGATTATACGGCACAAAAGACCTACAATTTGTTGTCGTTAACGCAACAGCAGAATTTAAAACACGCTCTGATTTATGGCTATCAGGGTACAACAAAATATGGCTACAACGCTGATACTGAACGTATCGCAACGTCGATCGTCACCTGGAATATCTGTGACGGTTGGTTCAACAACTCTTCCGAAAGCACGGCTGTCGGTATATTCACCGAGGATATGTCAAGCTCTATGGCTACAAATGTCAAGGCTTGCTATAACAAGATCAAAGAGCAGATGTTAAGCCATCTTACTATACCGTCTTACGCTGTAAAGCCTACAGTAACAAATGTGCCAAAGCAGAAAATGACGACTAACAGCGATGGAACATTCACAATAACGCTGACTGATAGTAAAAATGTGTCTAAGTATTATGACTGGCAGACGGCAATCAAGAATTACAGCTACCTTTCAATCACCACAGATACAGAGGGCAAGCTCGTTATAAAGTCAACAAAGCCTATCCCCTCCGGCTCGGCTATAACGCTGACAGCTAAGCGTGACAGTAATAAATATCAGAGCAATATTATTGATGTTGCACCTATGTATATGATTTCGGGTAGCGGCTCACAGAGTTCTGCAACATATGTGCAGGATTACGACCCGAGTGAAGCTAAAATTGCTATTTATTCTGACAGTTTAGGCACAGCTCAGATCAAGAAAGTTTGGGAACACAAGCACGACAGCTCAAGCACACAGGCAAGCAACAGCGACATCTATTTCACGATAAAGAATAGTTCGGGTTCGGCTGTGAAGGCTACAACAGGCAAGGCAGGCTCGTATACCTACTCTACAAGCGGTTCCGTAACTAAGTTCAAGCTCAACAGCAGTAACACTTTTTTAGTAAAATCGTTACCTGCAGGAACGTATACGGTCTACGAATTTGGTAATGACGGCAACGGTATACCGAATTATACAAGAAAGAATCTCAGTCAAACAGTAACCGTTACAGCCGGAGGCACAGGAACAGTTACTTTCAAAAATACGAGAAATACCGGTACGGGCAAGGTTATAAAAACTTGGGTAGACACCAACGGTAACGCAATAGAAGCAAGTAACTGCATTTCGAATAATCAGCAGATATATTTCCGTATCAAGAACGCAGACGGTAAATATATCACCGTCAGCGGCACGAAGTACAGCGGCACATATTCATTCACCGGAACAACGACCACAGCGACATCGCTGTATGTAAATCCCGGTACAGGTACTTTCACAGTTTCTGACCTGCCTACAGGCAAGTATACCGTATATGAGTACGGCTCACCGGATGGTTATTCTGTCAACAGAGCATCTCAGACAATTACCATCTCAAGAGATAAAACATCGTCCGTGTCTTTCATAAATAGCGAGGACAGCGGTACGGCTCAGATAAAGAAGGTATGGCTGTCCGATACAACACTGTCAGCTTCAGAAATAGCAAATCTTGAGAAAAATGTTTACTTTACTGTCAAGGACGCTAATGGTAAGTATATCAAGGTTACAGGCTCGGCAGGAGCGTATGTTTATGCCGGCACTCAGACTTCCGCAAATAATATGAAACTCAGCGGCAGTAAGTTTAATGTAAGCAAGCTCCCTATGGGAACATACACTGTAACAGAGATTAATAACGCAAGCGGTTACAATCCGAAAACGCAGACAAAGACGGTCACAATTGCCAATAAGGGCGAAATAAAGGCAATATCATTTACGAATAAATCAACGCCAGTTGTTGTGATAAGAAAACATTTCTCTGATGAGGACAATCTGACAGCCGCACAGCTCAAAGCTCAGTACGCTAAGGTTACTGTAAATCTTCAGGTACTCGGTTTCAGCGGTAGCGTTTCGTCAAATCCTCCCGCAGGATATTATGTACAATTTACCGGTTCTAACGGTAATTATACATACAAAGGGCTTTCGTCAACCAAAACATCAGCAACAAATCTCAAGCTGAATGACAATGGTGAAATGACTATCTCATTCGGTACCAATACAGCTCCGTACTACTTAGCTGTTATTGAATCCTATAGCGGAACAGAGTACGATATTGATAACCGGGACCAGCGTATTGACCTTGGTGACGGTGATCCGAATGCTGTAATAGATCTTGATGATATTGAGCTTAATAATCAGCTTAAGACCGGAACTGTACAAGTTGACAAAGAGTTCCTTAATGAAAACGGTGCTGTTGAGAATATCACCGATGAACAGCTTGCCAAAGTATCGTTCAAGATAATGCACAACGGCAAATATCTTACATTTACAGGTGCAGACGGTAACTACACATATAAAGGGGAGAACAACTCCGGCACTGAGTTAAAACTTAACAAAGCCACATATAACTTTGTTGCAAACAAGCTTCCCGCAAGAGAAGAATACACAGTGTACGAAGTAAGCGGTACAACAGGCTACAGCTTCTCTATCGACCCCGTTACGTTTGAAGTAACACCTAACGGCACAGTAAAGAAAGTATTTACGAACAAGGCAATGACGGGTACTATCAGCATTGTAAAGCACAGTGCGGACGGTGTACTTTCCGGCTGGCAGTTCCGTGTTACAGGCACAGCCAAGACCGGACAGAGCTACGATAAGACTTTTACTACCGATGCAAAGGGTACAATCACAATCAGTAATATCCGTATCGGTGATTACAAGGTTACAGAGGTCAAGACAGGTAAAACGGTCGGTTATATTACCGAGAACAGCAAAGACCTTGAGGTCAAGACCGATACTGTAACAACTGTAAATATCGAGAACAAGCCGTATGCGAATATCGTTATCAACAAGGTAGACGCAAAGACCGGCGAAAAGGTAAGCGGTGCTACATTTGGTATTTACACAGACGCAGAATGTGAAATTCCTGCACAGGCATATACATCAGCTACAGACGGAACGTTGACAGACGCTGTAATCACAGAAAGTGCGACAGGCAAGTACACTTGCAATTTCCTGCCGATTGAGAGCAAGGATGGCACAAAGTATTATATCAAGGAGCTTACAGCTCCCGAAGGCTACTACCTTGACACAAACGCACACGCAGTAACTCTCAAAACGGCAAATGCTACTGTATCGGTAACTAACGAAATCGGAAAATCCGACTTCAACGAATATCCTTACGGTCACGGGGCTGTAATCAAGGAATGGAATCTTGATAACGGCACAGCGAATATGACAGCCGATGAAATCGCACAGATGAAGTCAGAGCTTGAAAAGAGCCTGTACTTCACTGTAAAGGACAGCAACGGCAAGTATATCACCGCAACAGGTGCAGACGGCATATACACATACAGCGGTGAAGGCACATCGGAATTCAGATATACTCTGAAGAACAGCACGTTTACAATCGCTGAACTGCCTACAGGTGACTACACCGTGACAGAATTCAGCACACTTTCCGATTACACAATCAAGTCGGAAAATCCTGTGAAGATAACTGTAGTAAAAAATCAGACGGCAACGGCAACGTTTGTAAATGAACGTGACACAGGCACAGGCAAGGTTGTAAAGGTATGGAAGCAGTTTGACACGATGACAGCCGCTGAACAGGCTGAAATCGAAAAAAATGTATACTTTACCGTAACCGACAGCAACGGTGCTTATCTCAAGGTTAAGGAAAGCAACGGTAGCTACATCTACTGCGGCACACAGAAAACAGAAACAAAATTTGCTCTGAAAAACGGTGCGTTTGTAATCGCAGAGCTGCCTACAGGTGACTACACCGTGACAGAATTCAGCACACTTTCCGATTACACAATCAAGTCGGAAAATCCTGTGAAGATAACTGTAGTAAAAAATCAGACGGCAACGGCAACGTTTGTAAATGAACGTGACACAGGCACAGGCAAGGTTGTAAAGGTATGGAAGCAGTTTGACACGATGACAGCCGCTGAACAGGCTGAAATCGAAAAAAATGTATACTTTACCGTAACCGACAGCAATGGTGCTTATCTCAAGGTTAAGGAAAGCAACGATAGCTATATCTACTGTGGCACACAGAAAATAGAAACAAAATTTGCTCTGAAAAACGGTGCATTTGTAATCGCAGAACTGCCTACAGGCGAATACACGGTGACTGAGTATGACAATGCAAAGGACTACAGCCCGAAGCAGCAGACTCAGAAAATAAAAATCACCAAGAATACAGTGGCAGTGCTGACATTTACAAACATCCGTGACACAGGCAACGCAAGTATCGTGAAGAAATGGACAAACCCCAACGGGCTGACAACAGCTCAGAAGGCAGAGCTTGAAAAGAATGTATACTTCACTGTGAAGAACGCTGACGGTGCATACTTAACGGCTGTATCAAAGAACGGCAAGTATGTATATAACGGCAGTCAGACAGCAGAAGCACGTTTTATGCTGACAAACAGCAAGTTTGAGATTGTCGAACTGCCCACCGGTACATATACGATAACCGAGTACAACAATGCGGTCGGCTATCTTCCCTTAACTCAGAGCAGAACGATTACTGTTACCAAAGGAAAAACGGCAACGGCAGCATTTGTAAACGAGGTTATTTTGGGCAATGTCACATTAACGAAGGTCGATGAGGACTATCCCGAAAACAAATTAACAGGTGCTGTATTTACAGTTTACAAGAGCGATAAGAAAACCGTAGTCGGCACAATGAAAGAAACCGAAACAGGCGTGTACAGCCTTGAGGGACTTGTATACGGCGAATACTATGTGCAGGAAACAAAGGCTCCGAAATACTTCGTCCGTGATGTGAATTTCTACTATTTCCAGATCGTAAATGACGGCGAAACCGTAGAAGTATCTAACGATGAGCTTGGCAAGGGTACATTTATCAACTCACCTCAGAAGGGCGAAATCAAGATAGTAAAGACATCGTACAACAATAAGGTTGAAGGCTTCAAATTTGAGGTTTCCGGTACAACATACACCGGACAGACTTTCAAGAAAACATACACAACTGATAAGGATGGTATTATAAGAATAACTGACCTGAGAGCAGGCGAGTATACCATTCACGAAGTCAAGGATTCTGCTTCGGCAGGCTATCTATTACCTGAAGATAAACAGCTGACGATCGACCGTGACGGTGCAATGCTCGTTGCCAAAATGCACAACGATAAAATACCTGATAATCCTCCGACAGGTGCAGGCGAGGACGGCTTTATGCAGACGGCGGTTATTATCATATCAACGGTAATGATGAGTGCGGCTGTTGTGCTTGCATTCCCGTTATCGAAGCGTAAGAGAAAACGCTAAGCAGCATTAAATTTTATTGTCACCGGGCGGCAGAAAAGCTCTGCCGCCTTTATGGTGGCGATTAAAGGAGGAGAAAGATGAAGAAGAATCAACCATATCATTCTCAGGTGCAACTACGGCTTACCAATCGTGATACCGGAGAGGTGATTTGCTTTAAATTCAAATCGGAACATTCGGATCCGAAAGTTATTTGTTGCTTTGCTATAAATGAACATCTTAAAGAGGGCGACTATTTGATAGAGATTATGTAAGAATGCTTGCTCGAAAACGTGCTACAGGTAGCACATTTAAAGGAGGGCGTAATGGCAAATAAAAACAAATTGCGGCACAAAAACAGCAAATCCGTCTTAAAGACCGGTCTTATACTTATCTCCGTTATAGGTGTAATCACATTCCTGATTATATCTTATCTGATTTACAGCTTACAGTGCTACGCATACGACAACAACATATCATCGGATAACTTAAATTTGTCGGTGCTGATAAAATCTATGCCATATTGGACTAATCCAACTTTTACAGCACCTTTTGACATCGGTGCAATAATGCAAATGCACGGTTCTGTTTGGTATATTTACGTTGTTGCTTTGTCACTGCTTGCACTTATGCTGTTCAGTAAAAATTACGATGATTACAAAGGCGTGGAAGCCGGAAGTGCCGATTGGGCAACTAAGCGTGACGAAAAGGAAAACAGCGATGAAACCGGTATTCCAATCGGAAACAAGTTCTATGTTACCGTTAACAATCCGCATGGACGTTACTATGAACCGCATAATCTGAACGAAATACTAATCGGCGGTCCCGGTGCAGGAAAAACATTCAGAAAAATCAAACCTGATATTATTCAGATGTATGGAAGCTATGTTGTGACCGATCCCAAAGGCGAACTTTACAGAGATACTGCAAAGCTACTTATAGATAATGGGTACAAGGTGCGTGTGTTTAATCTGATAAACATCAAAAAGACCAACGCATACAATCCGTTTGTTTATATCAATGATGAGCAGGATATTGTTGTTTTGGCAAACACCTTTATTAACGCCTCTGCCGGCGACGATGATAAAGAAGATTTCTGGTCGGGTTCGGCAAAATCATTACTTACTGCAATTATGATTTACCTTTGGAAAGCTGAAGGCGAGGTGAAATGCTTTGGTCGTGTAGTCAGACTGCTTAACAGTATCACATATAAAAATGGAAGAATAGACGAATTGTGCGAATTGGCTCGTTGCCTTAATAAACACTCAATCGAGCATCCTTGTGATGCTGCTACAATTAACTGGAACGGTATCAAAGGTACTCCTGAGGAAACTATGGGAGGTATCGCAAAGACGCTCTCAACACGTCTTGATTTGTGGGCAGTAGAAGATGTCAACGACCTGACTGTAATTGATGAAATGGACTTTGATAACATCGGCGTTGAAAAGACGGCTATATTTCTGATTGTTCCGCCCGCTGACACAACATATAAGGCTATATGCAATATGTTCTATTCGCAGTTGTTTGCACGACTTATGTACTGTGCTAATTTCAAGCATAACGGTAGATTGCCGTTGCTTGTATCGATAGAGCTCGATGAATTTGCTAATATAGGACGCATACCTAATTTTGATAAAATCACAGCCGTTATACGTTCAAACAATATAAGAGCCTGTATTGTTTTACAGTCGTTGCCTCAGCTCAAGGCTTTGTACAAGGACAACTGGGAGAGTATTATAGGTAACTGCTCACTGTTTACTTATCTCGGCGCACCTGATTTGGAAACCCGAAAGTACATAGTAGAAAAGCTCGACAAGACTACTGTACGAATAGACACAAGGGGACACAGCCAAGGAACAACAAGCGGCGGAAGCAGTTCGGATAACGAAAGCTATCAAGGTCGTGACTTACTGACTACATCGGAGCTGCTACGAGCATTCAGAGCTTCACCGAAAATCAAAAAGAAATATGGCGGTTATATGATCGAGTTTCTTGATGAGTATCCGCCTTTTTGGTTGCACAAATTCGATACATTATCACATCCGCTTATCGATAAAGTCGGTAGCTCATTTCCGAGCGGAATACCAAACAATACCGATATAAATGAGATGTATTCCGATAATGAACAAATTCAAAAGTTAAAGGAGGTAAAAACAAAAATGGCACAGCTTATGGAACAGTCAGTGTCAGAAGAAAAGGCAATGCGTGAGCAGTCCGAGCAGAAACAGGCGGAACAAGAACGTGTCGAACAAGCAGAACTACAGCGACAGTTTGAAGAAGCCGCAAGAGATGCTCAGCTTAGCGAACATCAGAATGTGCTTGCTGAAATTGACGAAGAAGAATTGATAGCCGATTATGAAATACCGACTATCGACGAATTTATAGGATAGGAGGCATTTATATGGCACCAATGTTAGAAGATGAGATTATGCACGACACCGAAAAAATGAACAGTAAAGTTGCCGGAATAGCTCGTACAGGCAAACAGATATACGACTTCATCGAACAGTTGAAACGTGCGAAAAACTCTGCTCTGGAAAATTTAGATAACGGTTTACCATTTTCTTTTTCCGGTCAGATTACCGACCTCAGCTATTTCAATGCGAATGATATTCTGCCAAAAGAGGTTATAGACAGTATCCCTGATGCTGAACTGAAAGAAGCTGTCATATCCAATCTCGAACTGGCGGAAAAGCAAGGTTTGATTGATGTAGATCTGAATAGCGGTAATATAACATTGACAGATAGCGGCAGAGAGTATATCAATAATCCAAACTTCATTCGTGCGGCTAACATAGACAAAGCACGATCGGCTATTCGTGCAATGGAAATTCAGCACGGATTGGAAAACGATACAATCAGATACGGTATAACTCTTGAGGGTACAGATCGAGATTTGCAATTCTTCCGATTTGCTTCTAATCTTGATATTGAAGAAGTCACACTTTCACCCGATAAGAAAGCGGCTCTGCAAGTTATGGAGAACATATCCAAATGGGAAAAAGACGGACTTATTCAATACAATTCAGAAAATACAAGCATATCGCTTACAAAGCTCGGTCAGAAAAAGCTATACAGTGATTTGGCAGACGGCGTTGATTTGATTGACGAATCGGTAATAACACCAAAGAATCTTTCATCCGGAAGTTTATCAAATGCCGGTGCGGGTAGTATGGCAACGCAAGCAACTTCTCAAGCTGCAGTTCAGACTACACAGGTTGCTTCTGCAACTGCTGCACAAGCTACTACAGCCGGCGCAACTCAGGCAGCTACTACAGCCGCCACTACTGCCACAACAGCGGCTTCGTCGGCTGTACCGGTTGCCGGTGCAGTAGTGGTTACAACAAAAGTCGTTTCAGATACGGCTAAAAAAATATCAGATGCGATAATTCGCAGATAAGGAGATTTTATTATGAAAAAGGCATTCAGAAAAATAGCAAAGGCAATTTCAATCACAACCACAATCCTTCTTTCAACCGTATTCCTTGCGTTTTCAGCATTTGCCGAAGGTGGTGGCATTGGCAATGCACCCTCTTCTGTAAACACTGCTACATACAAGACCCTTGTAACACTCGTTTTTTGGGTTGTACGCATAGTCGTGCTCGGCTTAACTGCAATACCGGGACTGATTAAGATTGCACAGGGTGTCGGAAATGAGGATGTGCGTGAACGCAACGGCGGCATATCGCTATTGGTAATCGGCGGTGCTCTTTTTGCGGCAACATTTGCGATTGAGGCTTTATTCTAAGAGAGGTAGATATGAAAAAAATCAGCATCTTTCTTATATGCAGTCTGCTGATGATTTTCGGTTTATCATTTTCTGCCTGTGCGGATGCAGTAACAACCGGTGGAGTAACAGCAACAGCTGTTGCTCCAAGAGCGGTTGACAGCTCAGGAAATATAATTGATGTATCAGAAAATATAAACCACGTTGAACATACGGCTTTTGCAAAAGCAAACGCCACAACGACAGAAACCACCACCACTAAACCTGCATATAACCAAGAAGAAATGAAAAAAGATCTTGAAGACCTTGGTAAAGAAGATATGGCAGCTTCGGCAGTAGGTATCTTTGCTTGGGTAAAAGGTCTTGTTGACTGGACACAAGGAATTATCAATGCACTTGGTGCTACTATAAAAGCCGGAATAAACAGTCCTTGGGGATTCGATCTTAAGGGTTTCGTTGATTTATTTGCACCGTTTTTCAAAACTATCGGATATGGCATACTTGTACTGCTATTCGGAATTAATTTAATTCATTCTGCTATGCAGTTTGAATTAGTTAATTACAAAGGTGTTATAAAAATCCTTGTAGGGCTTTTATTGGCAAAATTATGGGTAGATTTATCAACAGATATTTGTATAGCCATAATCGATACCTGTACAGATATTGCGTCAAGTGTATTTACAAGTGCTGATGAAATGATAGTTTTTCCGTCATTTGATACGCTTAAAAGCACTGATACGGGATTATGGATTATCGGAGAACTGCTTAATCAGCTATTGGATATGGTATTGCTTGCTCCGATTATAATCGTCGCCTTAGCAATATTAATTATATGCGGACTCATAATGATAAAACTAATGCTCCGTACTTTTGAGTTGGCGCTATATTGCAGTGTATCGCCTGCTTTTTTTGCATGCCTGTTAGGTGATGCAACAAAGGGATATTTTAAGCGTTTCATTGACGGCTTGCTCAGTTCTGCGCTATCGCTTGTATATATGGGAATAATATATCTTGCCGGATCGTACTGGTGCAAAGTCATTACAATGAATAACGTAGGTGTAGATTCGCCTATGGATGTCTTGGTTTGGCTATCTTCAGCCGGACCGAAAGTTTTAGTAGTGCTTGCTATGGGATTTTTAATTTTAAAGCCACCGCTTGCATTACGTCAGCTTACAGGAGGTTCTTAATGATAAAATGCAAAGTAACAAAGAAAATTATGCAGGAACCCGGAACTGTAATGGGCTTTTCAATAGGGCAGGTGATAATGCTGATTGTAGGATGTGTTGCTACAATCGGCACATTGCTTTTGCTGTGGCTGGTGCTGAAAATCAACATTGATATAATTATGTGGGTCGTATTTTTGGAACTCGTTTTATTCATCGGACTTGGAGTAGTCCGTATTCAAGGGTTGACTGTATTGCAATTTATTGCTTCAAATCCCACAAAAAAGCGACCGTTTGACAGTAAAGGAGTATTCAGTGATGTCGATAATTGATAATTTATTTAACGGCTGGGCTAAAAAGAATGTGCCGTTTGGTTATGATAAACGAATTGTTATGCCAAAATCGGCGCAGGATACAATACCATTTTATGAAGTGTACGATAATGGGCTGTTTCTTACCGGAACAAACACATTTACATTGATATTCGCATTTTCAAATATAGATTATTCTTTGCTCCGTGACAAAGAGCAAGAAGAAACCTATCAGCGTTATCAGCGTTTATTGAATGCACTTCCGGTCGAAATCAACTTTCAGGAATTTATTATGAATTCTTCTGTTAATACCGCAAAGCTCAGGGATATACTGATAAGCAACAATGAAGAGATCTCCGGTGATTTACTGGATGATTACAATAAAAATCTTGAAACGTATATCACAAAGTCCGAAGACGCAACAAGTGAGAAAATAACTCTTGTTGCAATGTCGTACACGCCTAACGAAACCATAGATAATGTAAACATACTGTTTCGTTACTATCGGGAATTGCAAAATTTCTATGCGGCAATGGGCAGTGAAACGCATCAGCTTATGCCTGAAGATGTGTTTGCTGTCCTTTATGAATACTATCACCCATTCGACAATACTGAATTTCTTTTGCCGAATGATATATATTCACGTGGCGGATCCATAAAGGACTATATTGCACCATCAATGTTTGCCTTTCGCCCCAAAGAAATTGAAATCGGTAATTCGTATACAAGAATAATGTATATGGCTCGATATGACCGCACGTTAGACGATGAGTTTATAAGGGATATTCTTGATAACAATTGTAAAGTTGCCGTTTCAAAGCATATTAGACATATAGACAAATCCGAAGCGCAGGATAAGGTTAAAGACAACATATACTCACATCAAGGCAAAATTCAGGCACGCCTTGAAAAGAATCATAAAAAAGGTCTTAATTTTGTGCCATATCATTGGATGGAGCGTGAGCGTGAGCTTGAGGACTTGCAGGAGCGACTTTCCGATACAAACTGTGAGCTTTTCAAGATAGGTGTATATATCTCACTGTCTGCGGCTACAAAAGAAGAGCTTGACGAGCTGACAGAAGCAATACGCTCTAAAGGTAAAAAACATCAGGTAGTTATTGATTGTCTGGTGCGTCAGCAGGAAAAAGCGCTTAATTCCGTCTTACCGTTTGGAATAAATCATTTTGATACCGCCAACGGAAACAGCGTTAACACTTATGTGTTATCGGATGCCGCAGGTATACTGATACCATTTTCTGCACGGTCATATTTTTCAGACACCGGTCTTTGCTACGGTATGAACAAGCATACAAACGCTATCATTGTTCTTGATCGAGCAGAAGAAATGAATGCTAACGGCTTCGTTCTTGGCACGTCGGGTTCGGGTAAATCTATGTATTGTAAATCTGAGATTATAGATACCGTCATACGTTATCCAAAGTCAGAAAAGATAATTATCGATCCTGACGGAGAATATTATCCTATCATCAAACAGTTTGGCGGCGATACGCTGAAATTATCAGCTGATTCCGAAACAAAGATCAACATATTTGACACCGATATAAATATCAGTGAAAACGGTACTTCTGCCGTCGCAATGAAATCCGAACTGATTATGTCAATCATAGAAACAGCAAGAGGCTTTTCACTGTCTGCAGCAGATAAGTCAATCATCGACAGTTGCGTCAAAGAAGTCTACGCTGATTATGTGCTTAATAACGGTAATCCGGAATTCATACCTACGTTTGTTGATTTTTATAATGCTCTTATAAACAAAAAGCTGCCTGAAGCAGATCAGATAGCTCTTGACATTGAGCTATATGTTAACGGCAGTTTTAATACGTTTTCGGGCAAAACCAACATTCATACGGATAACAAACTGTTATCAATCGATATATCCGATATGGGCGAACAGTTGCGTCCTGTAGGCTTGCAGGTTATTCTTGAGTATATATGGCAACGTGTTCGTGACAACAGAACAAAGGGCGTTCAGACTTGGGTATGGGTCGATGAATTCTCAATAATGTTCAACGATGGCAACGACAAAGAAACAGTGCGTTCTGCCGACTTCTTTCAAAAGGTTTTCAAACGTATAAGAAAATACGGCGGTATTCCTACAGGAATAACTCAAAATATTACTGAAGTGCTTGAATCGGGTCAGGCAAGACTTATGCTGTCAAACTCAGAGTTTGTTGTTTTGCTTCAGCAGAAGAAAACCGACCTTGATAAGGTGATAGAGCTGTTCAACTTATCTCCGTCACAATCAAGCTACTTGAAGACCGGCGAAAAAGGCACAGGACTGATTGTAAGCGGTAAAAAGATTATACCGTTTGACAGGCGTATATCAAAAGACAGTTCTATCTATAATCTTTGTCAGACTGATTTTAGGAGAGATGTTACATGAAGAAATTCCAATTGAAATACTCTGCACCTAAAACAAAGGTCAACTCCGCCGGAAAGGTTGAGCAACAAAATCAGAAAAAACCGGACCGTTATTGTGCTACCTGTAGCACAATAACGGATATAATAAGCAAAGAACCGCAATCGGAAGAAAAAAGTTATAAACTGACAGGTTCGGCACTGTTTAATAAGATGTTTTCGGATATAAAAAAAGCTCATATCCCTGTATGCTCATTTTCCATTTACGATAGTGATTTTACTTTCTGTTATGGAAATGTGATAAACAACCGAGCTGTCCTTCTGAATTATTATTCATTATCATCAGTTGCCGTTATCACGGCGGCTGATGGTATTCTTTCAGATCCGGCTCTGCGTTCTCGGCTTGTTTACAGGCTTTACCTTTCGACAAACAGCTATCTTATGATTATATTTGATTCGTTTGCTTACGAAACATTTAAAGATGAAAATCTAAAGATTATATCATCAATGCTTGATGAATTGAAAATTACACTAATACAGCAGAAGGCGGTGAATAAATGAACCTCGTTATAATTGCGGGAAAACGCAGTGTGCGTCCTCTTGAAACGGCTCTAAAAAAATCGGAGCAAACTGTAACAGTGGGTAAATATACTGCTGTCAAGCCGAATACTGCGGCTGAAATATTCGAAAAGTATCGTCCCCACGGTATATTAATTAGTGACGATACCGTCACTAAAGGTGTATCACTGATAGATTTTCTCAGCATTGTAAAAATGCGTTACGGCTATATGCGTATAATTTTTATGTGCAGTAACGATAGCAGTTTCAACAAGTATGCGTCGGCTTTATATTCTATAGGCGTTTATGATATTATTGTGGGCTTTGATCCTGCCGCAATAGATTATGCGATCTTAAATCCAAAAACAGAAACGCCCGATATTCCCGTTACGGAAGATTCATCGGATAAAAAAATAGAGCTGAGTTATCCCGACAGAAAAGCACACGAATATCCCGGTAGCTTTGCCGGGATCAATTATAAAGATGTCAGCGACAATTCATATTCAATGCAAACTGTACGTTTAACTGAAAATTATGAACGTATACAGCGAGGTAATGTAATTATTTCGGTATTCGGATATAATTCCCGTTGCGGCAGTACATACACTGCTTTTGACATTGCATTTTACTTGCACAAGTACGAAAGAGCAAAGGTTTGCATTGTTACAGCTGTAACAGCCGGGTTATGCAAATATTTTAACGTAGACGCAACTACCGTAAACGAGAACGGCTTCAACATAGATGATGTTATTATATATTCGTGTTTCGATAAAATCAGTGATACGTTCGATTACATCGTTTGCGATGACGGCATTACGCTTAATCATAATGCGTATATACACATTTTGCTGTGTTCGGCGGCTGATTGGGATATGCCAATGCTTACTGATTACATTAACAACGTAATTATTCCGAATAAGATGGATGTAAATCTGTGCTTTTTCCCTGTTACCATAAATAAGTTTGTTGCAATAAACAAACAGCTTATAAAGTCCGGATTTAATGCGTATATGCTCGAGCCTTCCGACAACTGGATGGCAACCAACGCAAATAACAATAACGTTTACAGCAACATTCTAAAAGCCTATATTATAAGTTGATTGTGCTACAGGTAGCACAATCCGGAAAGGAGAAGATTATGATAGTAATCTATGCTGAAAAATACAGCCTCGGTCGGACAATTGCCGAGGCTTTAGGCGCATACAAAAAAACAGTGAATCCTAAGGAATCGTCTATTGCACACTGGGACTTAAATCTTAACGGTGAGCAAGCAATTCTTTGTCACGGTGCCGGTCACTTATGCGGTTTAGCTCCGGCTGAAGATTATGACGAACGTTACAAATACTGGAGCTTCGATAATTACCCGATTATACCCGAATATTTTATTACAAGAGTAAAAGATAATAATTATTCCAGGCTTGCTTGTGATTATGTTAAGCAGTTCTTTGATAAGGCGGATCTGATAATCAATGCCACTGACGCAGACCGTGAAGGCGAATTGATTTTTGCATATTTATATGAAGTCTTACATTGCACAGTACCTTACAAAAGAGTGTGGATAACAGATTTAACGCCTTATAAAATCAGAAAAGCATTTGCCGAGTTGCGGTCAGCTCAAGAGATGAAGCCGCTTGAAAATGCAGGACGCATACGATCCGCAACAGACTGGCTTGTGGGCATTAACACATCTGTTGCGGCTACATTGAAATTCGGCGGAGCTGACAATGTGTTCGCCTGCGGACGTGTAAAAATGCCGACACTTGCAATGATTGTTAAGCGTGAACGGGAAATAAGGAATTATGTTAAAAAGCCGTTTTATAAAATAGTTGCCAATATCGAAGCAAATGACGGTGCAAAGTTTACTGCCGAAGCAGCAGATAAATACGATACCGAAACGGCGGCAAAGACTGCTATAGATGAAATTAAATCAAATACAGCAAAAGCGATAAAAGTCGAGGTGTCGCAAAAGCAGACAGCCGCTCCGCTTTTATATAACACTACACATTTGCTTGCAGATTTATCAAAGTGTACGGATCTCACAATTGATATGCTTACAAAGCTCGTTCAGAGCTTGTACGAAAACAGATTGATAACATATCCACGCACAAGCTCAGAGCATCTTACAGATGCAATGAAAGATGAAACGGTAAAGATAATAAAGCTACTGTTTGAAATGCCCGAATTTGCTAAATATGCTATTCCTGTCGACAATTTTGCACCCTGTACACGTCGGCATTATGATGACAGCAAAGTCGATTCGCACACCGCTATTACACCGACCGCTCTTGTGCCGAATGATTTAAGCGGTATGTCAGAAAATGAGCGCAAGGCATATACTTTGCTTGCGTTATCAATTATCCGTACTGTTTATCCGAA
>ERZ791744.478-NODE-478-length-39606-cov-5.502667_pt1 | contig 39606 bp, 34 predicted proteins | sample MGYA00510039_ERZ791744 | MGnify/ENA primary metagenome ERZ791744 (study PRJEB30046, sample SAMN00791969) | human gut metagenome | study: EMG produced TPA metagenomics assembly of the A metagenome-wide association study of gut microbiota in type 2... | reverse complement strand
CCCCGCCGGAGCCGCCGCTGCCGGAGGATATCCCTCCTCTGCCGGAGGCCCGGGAGGAGACGCCGGACTGGAAGCCGCCGCGGCTGCCCCTGTGGCGCAAGGCCCTGGCCGCCGTGTCCGGGGCGGGGGCCATGGCCATCTTCCTGTATGCCGCCAATGTCACGGACCTGTCCGCCGTGGTGGACAAGGGCGGGCTGACGGCTCTGGGGCAGAAGCAGCTGGCGCTGTATCTGGTGTTCTGCGGACTGCTGCTGATCCTGGCCCTGGCCATCGGGCGGCGGTCCAGGCCCCCGGCGCAGGTGCAGCTTCCGGTGGAAAAGCGCAGGCTGTCCCGCCGGACGACGGCGGCTGCGGCGTCCATCCTGCTGCTGATCCCCGTGACCCTGTTCGTGGGGGTGTATTACCTGAACAACCAGCGATACGGCCTGGTGTCGGTGCTGGTGCTGCTGGAGTGCATGGCCCCGTTTTTCCTGGTGTTCGAGGGGCGGCGGCCCCAGGCCCGGGAGCTGGTGGTCATCGCGGTGCTGTGCGCCATCTCCGTGGCGGGCCGGGCGGCGTTTTTCATGCTGCCCCAGTTCAAGCCCGTGATGGCCATGACCATCATTTCCGGCGTGGCCCTGGGCGGCGAAAGCGGCTTCCTGGTGGGGGCCTTGTCCATGCTGGTGTCCAATATGCTGTTTTCCCAGGGGGTGTGGACCCCCTGGCAGATGTTCTGCATGGGGATCATCGGCTTTCTGGCGGGTGTCCTGTTCCGGAAGGGCCTGCTGCGGCGGACCCGGGGGAGCCTGTGCACCTTCGGCGCGTTCTGCGCCATCGTGATCTACGGCGGCATCATGAACCCGGCGTCGGTGCTGATGTGGGCTGGGGCGGAGACCCTGACCTGGAAAACCCTGCTGACCTATTACGTCACCGGCTTCCCGGTGGACTGCGTCCACGCCGCGGCCACGGTGTTCTTCCTGTGGATCGCCGCGGAGCCTATGCTGGAGAAGCTGGACCGCATCAAGGAGAAATACGGCCTGCTGCTGTGAGGGCTGCCGGGGGGTTGCAATTTCCGGAAAAGTGTGGTATACTGATCTACCAACCAAAAGAGAGGAGGTCCGCCATGGAAAAGCGGGGTATCAAGATCGCGGCCCAGAACCGCAAGGCCCACCACGACTATTTCGTGGAGGACCGATACGAGGCGGGCATCGAGCTGGCCGGAACGGAGGTCAAGTCCATCCGGCAGGGCCGGGTGAACCTGAAGGATTCCTACTGTGTGGCCAAGGACGGCGAGATCTACGCCCACAGCATGCACATCTCCCCCTATGAGAAGGGCAACATCTTCAACAAGGACCCGGACCGGCCCAAGCGGCTGCTGATGCACAAGCGGGAGATCCGCAAGCTCCACGATCTGCAGAAGCAGGACGGCTATGCCCTGATCCCCCTGAGCCTGTATTTCAAGGACAGCCGGGTGAAGGTGGAGCTGGGCCTGTGCAAGGGCAAAAAGACCTATGACAAGCGGGACGCCATCGCCAAGCGCGACGCCAAGCGCGAAATGGAGCGGGCCGTCCGCGAGAAAAACCGGTAAAAAAGGAGCGTATCCATGAGCAATCCCATTGTTACCATCGAAATGGAGAACGGCAAGAAAATCACCGCTGAGCTGTATCCCGATATTGCACCGCAGTCTGTGCGGAATTTCATCTCCCTGGCCAACTCCGGCTTCTATAACGGGCTGATTTTCCACCGCTGCATCTATGGCTTCATGATCCAGGGCGGCTGCCCCGACGGCACCGGCATGGGCGGCCCCGGCTACTGCATCAAGGGCGAGTTCGCCGCCAACGGCGTGCCCAACGACCTGCGCCACACCCGGGGCGTTCTCAGCATGGCCCGGGCCCAGGCTATGGACTCTGCCGGCAGCCAGTTCTTCATCATGCATAAGGACGCTCCCCATCTGGACGGGCAGTACGCCGCCTTCGGCATGGTCATCGACGGCATGGACGTGGTGGACGAGATCGTCTCCCAGCCCAGAAACATGATCACCAACAAGCCTAAGAAGCCCCAGGTGATGAAGTCCGTCACCGTGGACACCCAGGGCGTGGAGTACCCGGAGCCTGACAAGCTGCCGGACCCCTTCCACAAGTAAAAATGTTTTCAAGGTATCCGGGCCGGTTTCCGGCCCGGACGCCTCCTATCCCATATACGGGGCTGTACCGGTTTCGACGGGGGTGTGGAGGCAGGATAAGCGGGCGGCGGCGCCTGACCGCCTTAAAACGGGCAACTTTAAAATTAACTGACAACAATCGTATTGCTGTCGCTGCCTAACTAAAGGCAGCCGTCTGAACCGGAGAGGCCACAGGCCGGGGAAGGCGTCGTTGATGTGGCGGACGTGCGGCGGGTAAGAGTTGCCCCGCCCATGCATCATGACTCTACTGAACTGTGCAGTCTGGCCAGTGCCTGCCCAGGGAGGGAATGCTGAAACTGTCCTGCGCCCGGAGAAGGTCCTGTCAAAGTGCTTTCGGACAGGGGTTCGACTCCCCTCAGCTCCACCATTGGACGTATATCCGAACCCTACATTGCGTGGGGAACGGTATTTGTCCAAACAAAAAGACACTCCTTACCGTAATGGTAGGGAGTGTTTTCTTTGTATCTAAGGCACTTAGGTGAGTTAGGTGAGTAATCGGGCTAAAATCCCTATAACTTCTTCTTAGTACGCGCGTATATAGAAATAGTTATAGGGAAATGTACCCGATTACTCACCTTCCTCACCTAAACTTTTTAAATTTAGGGGCAATTATAGTCTTACTTCCTCCCTTTCACCACGAACCCGGCAAACCCCGCCGCTTTCAGCTTTTCCAGCATCCTGTCGGCGTTGGCGCGGACGGCGAAGGCTCCCACCTGGACCCGGTACAGCACCTGTTCGGCGTCGGCCTTGGGTTCTTCGGCAGGCTTCTGTGTCTGAGCCGGGACGAAGGCCACGCCCAGGTACTTGCACAGACCCTTGGCGATGGCCTCGCCGATCTCCGTGGTGTGCTCCACGATCCACTTGGCACCCTCCACCGTGTCGTGGAATTCGCACTCACAGTATACCGTGGGAGCCGCCGGAGTCCGCACCTCGTAAAGGTTGGGGTTCTTCTGCACGTTCTCGGACGTTCCCGGCGTCAGCGGGGCCAGCTCGTTGAACACCGCCTTGCAGGCGTCGTACCCCTTGCCGGGGATGGCGTAGCAGAACAGCCGGGTGCCCATGACCTGCTTGTTGCAGGCGTTGGTGTGGACGCAGTTGTGGATGTCCGCCTTGAAAACGTTGGACTGGGCGCAGCGCTGGGCCATGGTGGAACCCAGAGCCGCCACCTGCACCTCCACGCCGCTGCGGCGCAGGGCTGCCGCCTCCGCTTCGGCGATCTTCTGGCACTGGACGTGCTCGTTGGTGTTGCCCCAGGCGTAAGCGTTGCTCACCTGGTCGCTGGGGCTGATGTAGACCTTCTTACTCATCGCTATTCTCCTCTCCCGGCAGATTCTCCTCTGCCGTGTCCTCGGTGTGTACCTTCAATTTTTTCAGCAGGGCCTGCATAAAGCCCGGCACCGGTGCGCCAATGGCCGAAACGTTCTCCAGGATGGACAGCAGCTCGTTGATCACCAGCCAGATGATGACGATGCTGGCAAACAAAAAGTCCACCGGCCAGTCCCAGCCCAGGCTGTCCGCCCCGTAGCGCAGAAGCCAGTCCACCACGCAGGCCACCCCGACGATGACCAGGTAGCCCACCTTTTTCAGGATGCCCCACAGGCCCACCCGGGAGGACAGCTCCCCGGCGTGCCAGGCTTTGGCCATGCCGGTGATGTAGTCCAGGACCATCACCACCAGCAGTACCAGCACCGGCACCAGCAGCTGAATGCCGTAAGCGCACAGCGCCCCCAGCGCAGCCGCCAGCGCGGCCTTGATCGTGTTTTCTTTCATGTAAAATCTCCTTTCCTGCCGCTCTGGGCGGCGTGATTACTGCGTGAATGCCTTGGCCGACAGATTGCCGCTGTTGTCCACGGCGATGGTGTACAGGGTGCCGTTGGGGGCCTGCACAAATACGTTGGCCATGTTCTGCTTGACCTCATCACCAAACTGCATGGGGGTACCTACCCACACCTGCTTATAGGCGATCTCTTGGTTCTTGGTGATGATGGCCCCGGCGGCATCACCGTTGCCCACGATACGAATGAACGCCACACTGAGATCGTTAATGGTAATACTAAAGCCCTTGCCGTCGCTGTCGAATACTGCATCGTAGGAGGTCCCGGAGGTGGCTTTGTATGTCACAGCGCCAGTAGACTCCTTCATGGCGTTGTACTGCACGGCAATGGGCCAGATGGAGCCGCCGCCGCTCTCAAAGGTGCCATCCGGGCAGCGCACCCGGATCACGTCCCTGGCCTTGCACCCGATGTAACCGCTTGTCCACATGGTGTAGTTCCGCACGTCCGTGCTTTCTCCGCCGGAGCCATTGAGTCTAGTGTTGGGCTTAAAATCTGGGTCAGCCGTATTTAATGCATTCGTAAAATTCGGCTGCTGCTGGTATTCACCCTCGGCGGCCTGGACGAACGAGGTATCCGCCGGGGTGATGGGCGCGGCGACAGGCTGCCACCATCCGGAGCCGGTCCACCACTTGGGCTTGCCCAGGCTGCTGTCCCAGACGGACATACCCGGGTAATACTTATCCGCGTCCAGCGTTCCGCCCTGACCGGGCAGGGCAACGGTATCCGCCAGATACTGCCGGTTTCCGCTGGCGTAGCCATCGTAGGGCACCAGCCCGGAAGGGGTAGGATAGAAGTAGCCGTTAAGCCCATCTGTCGCAAGAAAAATCTTGCTGTCTGCGCTGGGGATCGTGGCCAGCAGGTCGGGCAGCTGCCCGGTACGACCGGCGGACCGGATGATGGAAAACCCGATCAGAGACAGCGCAATCTGCGCGGTGGGGCCGGTTACGTCCACAAGCGCTGTGTTGGTGTAGGTGTCGGCGCTGCGCTCGTAGAGCTGGAGCCCGCACACGGTGACCGTTGCGCGGTTGGCCATCATGATGGGCACGCCTGCCGTCTGCCGCCAGCCGTAAAAGCCGTTAATGGTGAGATTGCTGTCTACCCCGGCGGAGACATACACCGCCGCGTCCTTGGACTCGGCCCCGCACCCGTTGAGCACCACGCCATTGCCGGTTATGCTGAAAATCGTCCCTGTGCCGCCGTCGCAGCACACCTGTGACAGGGAGCTGTAGGCGGACTGGATGATATACGGGTTGGCCGCGCCGCTGCAATAGACCCGTTCCAGGACGGTACTGGTGCCGTAGTCGATGTGGACGGCATTGGAGGCGCACACAAGATACAGGTCCGCCAGCCGCCGGATCAGCTGTCCACTGTAGGCATGGTTTTGGCGGCGTTGCCGGTTTTCTTGATGATGGCGGTGGACGGATTCTCGCCGATCAGCGCCGGACTGCGGCCCTCCCACCATTTGACGCCGTCGATGGTGGTCACCGCATCGCTGTAGGTCTGGATGACCAGCGGCGCGGTGATGATGTAGGTGCCCGCCGGGACATACACGGCCATGGCCAGCGTCGACACAGCCCTGTCAATGGCCGCCTGAATGGCCGCCGTGTCATCCGCGCTGCCGTCACCCTTGGCCCCGAAGTCCCGGACGTTCAGGATGCCTCCGGTTTTTTTCTTCCAGCTGGCAGGGCGTCCGTCCGCCCCGACGGTATCCACCGCAATCAGGTCGCCTGCGGACAGCCCCGACAGCCCCATTGCGTCGGCAATGGCGGAGGCCGTCACGCTGGCGTCGGACCCGGCGGGGCCTCGCGGGCCGGTACCGCCCGTGTCGCCCTTGGGTCCCTTCAGATTGGCCAGAGCCACCACATTGTCCCAGTTTTTCCCATCGCCGGAAAACTGGATGTATCCGCCCTCCACCCGCATGGACGAGACCGCCGGGTGCTCCGTCAGATAATCCGCTGCCGCCTGGGCGACGCTCTCCGGCTGCACCGCAATCAGCCGATTGAGCTTTTCCGTGAGCTGATCGTACACATCCTCCGCCGGGTCTGCCGGAGCGCCGCCGGGGGTGGTGACAGACGGCAGCACCCGCAGATCCGCCGCCCGGCTGGTGTGCAGATCCCCGGCGTACAGGCCCACGGACGCCCACCCCGGCGTGCTGAGCACCGGCAGAGCCGCCGTATTGCCGGTGAATACCACGTCCTGATAGGTGCCGTCCGCCAGGTTCACCCGCATGGTTTTTGTGCCATAGGGGGTCCACTCGTCATCCAGGTCCCACACCACCGTGTAGTCGCTGTTGCCGCAGATCACGGTCCCCGTGCCTCCGGCCCGCTTGTCCCGAATTTTGATCTTGATTTCAGGCATTTGCATCAACTCCCTTCGGATACGCCCGCACGCGGCGGAAAAGTTGCCCCCGCTGTTGCCGTCTCCGTTTTCGCTGACAGTTGACAGCATGGCCCTGCGATGCTACAGCTTCGCCCGCACCGGCGAGGACGCCGCCTATCTGGCCTTTGACATCCCCCTGGAGCAGGTGGAGCAGGGCCTGGCCGCGCTGAAAACCCTGGGCGTCGGCGGCTTCAACGTCACCATGCCCTGCAAGACCGCCGTGGCGGGGCTGGTGGACGAGCTGTCCCCCGCCGCCAGACTCATCGGCGCCTGCAACACCGTTACTGTCAGTCAGGACGGCAGGCTCACCGGCCACAAAACCGACGGCATCGGCTTTGTCCGCAATCTCCACGAAAACGGCGTGGAGGTCCGGGGCAAGCGTCTGGTGGTGCTGGGCGCAGGCGGCGTGGCTACCGCCATCTGTGTGCAGGCCGCTCTGGACGGCGCGGCGAAGATCGCCATCTTCAACCGTGACGACGAGTTTTTCGCCAACGGACGGCACACCGTGGAGAAGCTGGCCCAGGCCGTGCCCGGCTGCAAGGCATCCATCACCCCGCTGGAGGACGGCGCAGCCCTGGCCGATGCGGTGCGTCACTGCGACATCCTGGTAAACGCCACCCGTGTGGGCATGAAGCCCCTGGACGGCGAGACGTTGGTCGATCCCGCCCTGTTCCGCGCCGATCTGGTGGTGGCGGACACGGTGTATAACCCCCGGGAGACCCGGATGATCCGGGAAGCCAGGGCCACAGGCTGCCAGGCCGCCGTGGGCGGCATCGGCATGCTGCTGTGGCAGGGCGTGGCCGCCTTCAGGCTGTTCACCGGCAAGAATATGCCCGCCCAGGAGGTCCTGGAGAAGTTCTTCTCCTGAAAAGAAAGATGTGAGGTGCGACGATGAAATTCCCCAACCTGTTTTCCCCCGTGCAGACCGGCACGGTGACGGTTCCCAACCGCTTTGTGGTGCCCCCATGGGCAACAATCTGGCCAACACCGACGGCTCCCTCAGTGAGCGCTCCCTCTCCTATTACCAGGCCCGGGCCAAGGGCGGCTTCGGCCTGATCACCATCGAGTCCACGGTGGAGAAGGACAGCGAACTGGGCGGTAACTTCCGCATTGCCTCCTATCCCACCGGCAAGGGGCAGATCTCCGAGGCCATCCGCTCCATGATCGTCCGGGCGGAGCAGGCCGGGGTGAACATCCGGCTGAACACCGAGGCCACGGAGGAGCCCCTGCGGGCCCTGGCTCCCGACGCCGTGATCCTGGCCACCGGCTCCGTGCCGCTGGTACTGCCCATTCCGGGGCTGGCCGACTGCGGCTATGTCACCGCTCAGGACCTGCTGCTGGGCAAGACCGCCGCAGGCAGGCGCGTCCTGGTGGTGGGCGGCGGCATGGTGGGCTGTGAGGCCGCCGAGTATCTGGCCGAGCGGGGCCATCAGGTGGCCATCGTGGAGATGAAGGACGTCATCGCCGCCGACGTGACTCCGGAAAACCGCCGCTATATGTTCCGGAACTTCGAGGAGAACCATGTGCTGCTGCAGCCCGGCGCCAAGGTGACCCGGTTCTATGCCGACGGCGTGGACTACGCCCTGGCAGACGGCACCGCCGGTTCCCTGCGGGGGTATGACACCGTTGTGCTGGCCATGGGCTCCCGGTCTAACGCCGGGCTGAAGGAGACCGCCGGGAAGGGGGCCGGTCAGGTACTGGTCATCGGCGAGGCCGCCAAGGCCCCCGGCAATGCCGTTCTGGCCACCGGCGACGCCCTGGAGGCGGCGCTGGCCATCTGAGGCCCACAGAACCGGCAAATTATGACGTGCTGTGTCTTGGAGCGCAGCGGAAAGGAGTCGTCCAAAATGGTGAAAATCCCAACAGAAAAGTGGAGAAGCTGCTGCCGGAGGAGCGGCTGGGAGGCAATGGTCTCTTTGCCCGCATTACTGTTTTCCCCGGCAGGGAGATCGACTATCACGAGCACCACGGCGAAACCGAAACCTATCACATCATCGCCGGCGAGGGCGTATACAGCGACAACGGCGCGGAGCGTGCCATCCACGCCGGTGACACGTTTTTCTGTGACGATGGCGGCAGACACGGCATCCGCAACACCGGGGCGGATGATCTGGTGTTCATCGCGCTCATTATCAGGAAGTGAAATTTGATATGGCAGGCATAAAAGGCACGCTTTTGCGTGCCTTTTATGCTGAGACTGGCTCTTTGACAGACAGAAAAAAGCCCGCGAAATCCTATGATTTCGCGGACTTTTTGGTACGCCCGACTGGATTCGAACCAGCGGCCTTTAGAGTCGGAGTTATCAGGCCGTCAAGCCGGAAAGCCCTGCGGCGCAAGGGTTTGGTTGGTGTCGCACAAATTTCCGCCATTTTGGAGAAAAACCTCGGAAGCCTTGCAAGGTAGGGCTTCCGAGGTTTTTTGCGGTAGTAGTCAAACAGTAGTCTGAGCGCCCCACAGGTCATGCATCTCAGATGCAGCGGCTCCCGTTTTCAGCATAGCCCCGCCTTTCCATCATCTTTCGGAAAAGCTCCGTGATCTGCTCCGGCGTTTCATAAAAGCCACGCTTGATCCATTCGTCCAGGAAACCGAACAGGCCGTAGGAATAGAACCTCGCTTCGTAGTACTCGGCAGGATCTGCTCCGTACTGTGGCATCATTACCTGATAAAAGGCGTTATAAACGCAGGTCTGGAGTTCTTCCCTGTAAATTTCGGAAAGAAGCTCTTTGATGGAGTAGTTAAAAGCAAAGAAGTCCTCCGCATTGTCAAGCGTATAACGACGCCGCTCTTTCATGCCGTGCTCATCCGCCCAGCGATGCCATAGTTGTATCAGCTTATGGAGATTATTTCAAGCGATCTGATTTACGCATAACAAGCTATCGGAAAGGCTGCTGTCAAACGACGGCGGCTTTTCTTTTTCGGGAAGTATTCAAGAAGTCATAAAGTTCCGTGAGTAATGGAAGAAGGCAGCGTTTACGAAAATGTCACAATTCAACGCAGAAAAACCTCAAATATTTTAGATAGCCCCACCATCAGAACGGATTGACAATTCGACAAAATGTGATATAATCCCACTGTCTGGAAAAATATAAAGTTGTAGCACAGAGGTATCTGCTCAAAAGCAGATGAGAAGGGAATCCGGTGGGAATCCGGAGCGATGCAGTCACTGTGTACGGGAGCGGCCTTGCAATCCACTGGGAAACTGGGAAGGGCAATGCCGTGACGAACGAAGTCAGGAGACCTGCCTCTGTGTGGAATCTCAAACCTGCTGCCAACGGGTTGGTTTTCCTACAAACTTATGATCCGTCGCGGAGCGCCGCACGGATGTATATGTAGTAAGAAGCTCCGAGGGCGGCTGTGTGAAACACAGCCGCTTTTATATTTCTTTCAGAACAAATATTTGGAAAGAGGTAGATCAACCATGAAGAAAGCACTTGCCTTTCTGATGGCGGCTGTGATGCTCATGAGCATGCTGACCGCCTGCGGCAACAAGGACAATGCCGGCAACAAGGACAACAACGACGTGAACACCGAGGAGACCGACAAGGCCGCCGCCGATAAGGTCGCCGCCCTCATCGACGCCATCTACGTGCAGGAGCGCACCGAGGAGACCGACGCCCAGTGTGAGGCCGCCAAGGCCGCTTGGGATGCCCTGACCGACGCCCAGAAGGCACTGGTGGAGGGTGAGGAAGCCAGCCCCGACTATTTCGGTCTGGACACCGGTGACGCCTCCAAGGACGATCCCCGCAACCAGGACGAGATCGGCGAGAAGGAGCTGCTGGTGGTGTCCTTCGGCACCTCCTTCAACGACAGCCGCGTAGCCGACATCAAGAGCATTGAGGACGCCCTGCAGGCGGCCAACCCCGATTGGTCCGTGCGCCGCGCCTTCACCGCTCAGATCATCATCAACCACATCCAGGCCCGTGACGGCGAGAAGATCGACAACATGGAGCAGGCTCTGGAGCGCGCTGTCGCCAACGGCGTGAAGCAGCTGGTGGTGCAGCCCACCCATCTGATGCACGGTGCTGAGTACGACGAGATGTGCGCCGCCATTGACAAGGTTCGTGACAAGTTCGAGTCCGTTGAGATCGCCGAGCCCATGCTGGGTGAGGTGGGAAGCGACGCCACCGTCATCAACACCGATAAGGAAGCCGTTGCCAAGGCCGTCGTCGCCGCTGCTCTGAGCGAGAGCGGTTACGAGTCCACCGCCGCCGCCAAGGAGGCCGGTGTGGCTTATGTGCTGATGGGTCACGGTACGGCGCATGTGGCGAAGGTCACTTACAGCCAGATGGCCACCCAGATGGACAAGCTGGGCTATGAGAACGTGTTCATCGGCACCGTGGAGGGCGAGCCTGAGAATACCTCCTGCGAGGCCGTGATCGCAGCTGTCAAGGAAGCCGGTTACACCACCGTGGTGCTGCGTCCCCTGATGGTCGTGGCGGGCGACCACGCCAACAACGATATGGCTGGTGCGGACGAGGATTCCTGGAAGACCATGTTTGAGGCCGCCGGTCTCACCGTGAACTGCCAGATCTCCGGCCTGGGCCGTATCGATGCCATCCACGCGCTGTATGTCGCCCACACCAAGGCGGCTATCGACGCCATTGCGTAACAAGGACTGAACGGGCTCCGGGGCGGTATACCATCGCCTCGGAGCCTTTTTCAAAGCAAGGAGGACTTTACCATGAAAAAAATTCTTTCGTTTCTGCTGGCCACTCTGATGATGACAGCGCTGCTGGTGGGCTGCGGGCAGCAGCAGACCGATGCCCCCGGCAACGATGAGCCCGACCAGCCCGCTCTGGCGGACGGCGTATACACCGCCGACTTCAACACCGACAGCAGTATGTTCCACGCCAACGAGACCTGCGACGGCAAGGGCGTGCTGACCGTGAAGGACGGCCAGATGACCATTCACGTCAGTCTCGCCTCCACCAGCATCGTGAATCTGTTCCCCGGTTTGAAGGAGGACGCCCAGAAGGACGGCGCCGTGCTGCTGCAGCCCACCAAGGATACCGTCACCTATCCCGATGGCCTGACCGAGACGGTCAACGGCTTTGATATCCCCGTGCCCGCACTGGACGAGGAGTTCGACGTGGCCCTCATCGGCAAGAAGGGCGTGTGGTATGACCACAAGGTCTCCGTCTCCAACCCTGTTCTGAAGGAGGATGACGGCGATGACGCTGCCGCCATCGCATTGGCGGACGGCACTTACACCATTGAGGTAGGTTTTGAGGGCGGCTCCGGTAAGTCCCATGTGCTGACCCCCTGCACCCTGAAGGTGGAGAACGGCGCTGCCACCGCCACCATCGTGTGGAGCAGCCAGAAGTACGACTATATGCTGGTGGACGGCCAGCGCTATGACGTTCTCACCACCGAGGGCGGCTCCACCTTCGAGATCCCCGTGCGGGCGCTGGATACCCCGCTGACGGTGATCGGCGACACCACCGCTATGAGCACCCCCCACGAGATCGAGTACACCCTGACCTTTGATTCCACCACGGTGGTGGAGGCAGCCCAGTGAAACGGCTGACCGCCGCGGTACTGACGCTGCTGCTGATGCTGTCCCTCTGTGGCTGCGGCACGGCAGACGCCCCTGCCAAAACAGATGGACAAACTGTCTCCGTATCGTGGGATGAGTTGGTCTTTGACCGTACCATGCCCCTGCGCTATGCCCAGCAGTTTACCGTAGAGTATGCCGGAGAGAGCTACAAGCGCATTACCATCAACAACGACCGGGTGTACCTGCTGGTAGCGGAGGGCGCGGCGGTACCGGAGGGCGTACCCGCCGGCGTCACCGTTTTGCACCAGCCGCTGGATCAGATCTATCTGGTGGCGGCCGCCGCCATGGACTACTTCGACAAGCTGGACGCCGTCGGGTGCATCACCCTCAGCGGCAAAAAGCAGTCGGACTGGTATATCCAACGTGCCAAGGACGCCATGGACAGCGGAGCGTTGGTATACGCCGGCAAGTACTCCGAGCCGGATTATGAGCTGATCTTGTCACAGGGTTGCGATCTGGCGGTGGAAAACACCATGATCTATCACTCTCCGGCGGTGCTGGAGCAACTGGAGCGGATGGGCATCCCTGTGCTGGTGGAGACATCCAGCTACGAGACCCAGCCCATGGGCCGGATGGAGTGGATCAAGCTGTACGCGGCGCTGCTGGACAAGGAGGACGAGGCCGAGGCGCTGTTTAATGAGAAGATGGACAGCGTGGCGGACGTACTGGAGCAGCAGCCCACCGGCAAGACTGTGGCGTTTTTCTACATCACCAGCAGCGGCGCTGTAAACGTCCGCAAGTCCACGGACTATGTGGCGAAGTGCGTTGCCATCGCAGGCGGAGACTATGTCTCCTTCGATGAATCGGCGGAGGACAACGCCCAGTCCACCGTCAACATTCAGATGGAATCCTTCTACCACGGTGCAGTGGACGCCGATGTGCTGATCTACAACAGCATCATCGATGGCGAGCTGCACACGCTGGACGAATTGGTGGCACTGGATCCACTGATGGCCGACTTCAAGGCCGTCAAGAGCGGTAATGTGTGGTGCCTGACCAAAAACTTCTATCAGGAGTCGCTGGAGCTGAGCGATCTCATTCTGGACGTGAACCATGCGTTGAACGACGCGCCGGATACGGCTTTTCACTTTCTGACACGGATGAAGTGAGCATTTTTTACATCATAAGGAGGAGCGGCATGAAGAGAAACCGAACACTTCGCATCTGGGGAGGCTTCTTGCTGCTCCTCCTGCTTTTATTCACATTTTTGATTTGGAATATCTTCGCGGGAAGCGTTTCTCTTTCCGCGTCTGAGATATGGCGGATCCTGCTGGGGGGCGATGTTGGCTTTACCCAGAGCCAGATCATCGTAAAGATCCGTCTGCCCCGGCTCCTGTCGGCGCTGATCCTGGGCGGGGCGCTGTCCCTGTCCGGCTATCTGCTGCAAACCTTCTTCCACAACCCCATCGCAGGCCCCTTCGTGCTGGGCATCTCCTCCGGCGCAAAGATGACGGTGTGCGTGGCCATGCTGGTGCTGCTGAGCCGTGGCAAGACCACCTCCTCCGCCATTCTCATCGCAGCGGCCTTCGTGGGAGCTATGGTATCCATGGGCTTCGTGCTGCTGATCTCCCAGCGGGTCAAGCGCATGAGCCTGCTGGTGGTCTGCGGCGTGATGATCGGCTATATCTGCTCGGCACTGACGGATTTTCTCGTGACCTTTGCCGACGATTCCAGCATCGTGAATCTGCACAACTGGTCTCTCGGCTCCTTCTCCGGCATGAGCTGGGACAACGTAAAGACTATGGCCGTTGTCTGCGGCATCACGCTGCTGCTGACCTTCCTGCTTTCCAAGCCCATCCGGGCGTACCAGTTGGGCGAGGTCTATGCCCAGAATATGGGCGTCCCCCTGCGGGCCTTCCGGACGGCGCTGATCCTGTTGTCCAGTGTGCTGTCCGCCTGCGTCACGGCCTTTGCCGGCCCCATCTCCTTTGTTGGCATCGCAGTGCCGCACCTGATGAAGTCCCTGTTCAAATCGGCGGAGCCGCTGTGTATGATCCCAGCCTGCTTCCTGGGCGGCGGCGTGTTCTGCCTGTTCTGCGACCTCGTCGCCCGCACCGCCTTTGCCCCCACAGAGGTGAGCATCAGCTCCGTCACGGCGGTGTTCGGCGCACCCATCGTCATCTACATGATGATCCACAGAAAGGCGGCGTGAGTATGGCAGCATATCTGGAAACCAAGGCGCTTGCCGTGGGCTACCACGGCAAGCCGCTGATTGAAGATGTCGCCCTCCATGTGCAGCGGGGCAAGATCGTGACGCTCATCGGCCCCAACGGGTCGGGAAAATCCACCATCTTAAAAACCATTATCGGCCAGCTCTCCAAGGTGTCCGGCACAGTGTTTCTGGACGGCAAGGCCATGGAGGAGCGCAGCCGCAATGAGATCGCCCGGCGCATGGCCATTTTGATGACGGCCCGCATGGAGCCGGAGCTGATGACCTGCCGGGACGTGGTGAGCAGCGGCCGCTACCCCTATACCGGGCGGCTGGGCATTTTGCAGCCGGAGGATCAGGCCATCGTGGAGCGCTCTCTGGAGCAGGTAGGCGGCATGGAGTTTGCTGACCGCCCCTTCTCCGCCATCAGTGACGGACAGCGCCAGCGCATTCTGTTGGCCCGGGCGCTGTGTCAGGAACCGGAGATCATCGTGCTGGACGAGCCCACCAGCTTTCTGGATATTCGCTACAAGCTGGAGCTTTTGACGGTGCTCAAGCGCATGGTGCGGGAGAACGATCTGGCGGTGCTGCTGTCCCTCCACGAGCTGGAGCTGGCGGAGCGCATTTCCGACACGGTGGTGTGCGTGGCGGGCGACCGCATCGACCGCATCGGCACCCCGGAGGAGATTTTCACCCGCGAGTATATCGCAAAGCTGTACCGGATGGAGCACGGGAAGTACGATCCCTGCTTCGACAGCCTGGAATTTGTGCCGTAAGGAGTGCTATCATGGAAAAACAAGGTGTTTTTTACGCCGTCAGCGTGGGTCCCGGCGACCCGGAGCTGCTGACCCGGCAGGCGTGCCGGGTCTTGACGGAGTGCGGCGTGGTGGCCGCTCCCCGGATGAAGTCCGGGCGGATGCTGGCGCTGGACATCGCCGCCGGTGCTGTGGATATGCAGGGCAAGACCATATTGCCGTTGGATTTCACCATGGCGCGTGACGCGGCGGTACGGGAGGACAGCTACCGCACGGCGGCTGCCGCCATCGAAACGGCGCTGGCGGCCGGGCAGGACGTGGCCATGGTCAATCTGGGCGACGTGTCCGTGTACGCCACGGCCTACTATATTCTGGAGCGCATCCGCTCTGACGGGTTTAAAACGGTGATGTGTTCCGGCGTCACCAGCTTCTGCGCCGTGGCGGCGCGGCTGGGGCGCAGCCTCACCCGCATGGAGGAGCCCCTCCACATCCTGCCGGGCAGCGCCAATCTGGACAGTGCGCTGGCGCTGCCGGGAACGAAGGTCATCATGAAGTCCGGCAAGGCCATCCACGAGACGGCGGCGGCGTTAAAGCGCCACGGCCTGCTGGCAAATGCCGGGATGGTGGCGGACTGCGGACTGGAAACAGAGCAGGTCTACACCGACCTGCGGCAGTTGCCGGAGGAGATCAGCTATTTTGCCACCATCGTGGCGGATTGAGAGGTCGCTATGGAGCAAAAAGTCCCCCGCTTGGTGCTGGCCGGTACCAACAGCGGCTGCGGCAAAACCACCGTCACCTGCGCCGTTTTGCAGGCGCTGGTAGCGCGGGGTCTGCGGGTAGGCGCGGCAAAATGCGGCCCGGATTACATTGACCCCATGTTCCACAGCCGGGTCATCGGCGCGAAAAGCTCTAACCTCGACCCGTTCTTTTTTGACCCCGACACCATGCGCTATCTGCTGGCGCACAATGGTGAGGAGTGCGATGTGACGGTCATTGAGGGCGTCATGGGATACTATGACGGGCTGGGGCTGACATCCACCCGCGCCAGCACCTATGAGACGGCGCGGGAAACGGAAAGCCCCGTGGTGCTGGTGGTCAACGCACGGGGGGCGGCGTTGTCCGTTGTGGCGGCGGTGCAGGGCTTTCTGGACTTCGCGCCGGACAACAACGTGCAGGGCGTCATTCTGAACGGGTGCAGTGCCATGAGCTACGGTGCGCTGGCGCGGGAGCTGGAAAGCCGGCTGGGCGTCCGCGCCTGCGGCTATCTGCCCAGGCTGCCAGAGTGTACGCTGGAGAGCCGCCATCTGGGGCTGGTGACAGCGGACGAGGTGGCGGATCTGCAAGAGAAGCTGCGCAAGCTGGCGGTCGAGGCAGAAAAAACGCTGGACATAGCCGCCTTGCTGGAAATTGCGGCTGCCGCGCCGCCGCTTCGCTTTACGCCGCCGGTGCTGCCGGAGGCGGGCGCGCCGGTGCGGATCGGCGTGGCGCGGGACAGGGCGTTCTGCTTTTACTATGAGGACAGTCTCGATCTGCTGCGGCAGCTGGGCGCGGAGCTGGTGCCCTTCAGCCCCCTGACGGATGAACGGCTCCCCGACGGTGTACAGGGTCTGTACTTAGGCGGCGGCTACCCGGAACTTTACGCGGCGCAGTTGGAGGAAAACCACGCCCTGCGCAGGCAAATCCGAGACGTTGTATACGCGGGGATGCCCTGTATCGCCGAGTGCGGCGGCTTCATGTATCTGACGCAGTCCATCGCAGGCCGCGCCATGGTGGGTGCGCTGCCGGGGGACTGCTTTGATACGGGGAGGCTGACCCGGTTCGGCTACATCACCGCCACGGCGCAGGCGGACAGCCTCCTCTGCCGCGCCGGAGAGCAGGTACCCATGCATGAATTCCACCACTGGGATACCCCCCAGCCCGGCGGCGCTTTTCTGGCGGTAAAGCCCTCCGGTAAGCAGTGGACCTGCGTACACGCCACCGATACGCTGTACGCGGGCTTCCCCCACTTCCATTTTTACGCCAAGCCGGTCATGGCACAGCGCTTTTTGGCGGCTTGCAGAAAGGAGACGCTATGATGGAGCAAATGAAGCCTATGGACATTGAGAAGCGCAGCTTCGCCATCATCACAGAGCTGCTGGGCGACCGGCGGCTGGACCCGGAAAACGAGCTGGTCATCAAACGGGTCATCCACACCACGGCGGATTTTGACTATGTGGACAATCTGGCCTTTTCCGGCCACGCGGTGCAAAAGGCCATCGCCGCCCTGCGGGCGGGCTGCGACATCGTCACCGATACCCAGATGGTCAAGGCCGGGATCAATAAGACGATCCTCGCCTCGCTGGGCGGAGAGGTACACTGCTTCATGTCGGACGCGGACGTGGCGGCGGAGGCTAAGGAGCGGGGCGTGACCCGTGCCTTTGTATCCATGGAGCGGGCGGCAGCCCTGCCTAAGCCCTGCATCTTCGCCATCGGCAACGCCCCTACGGCACTTTTTTCGCTGGAGGAGCTGATGGAGGCCGGCAAGCTCCGTCCCGCCCTCATCATCGGGGTACCGGTGGGCTTTGTGAATGTGGTGGAAAGCAAGGAGCGCATCATCGAGGCCGCTGCCGCACCCTACATCGTGTCCCGGGGCCGCAAGGGCGGCAGCAACGTGGCGGCGGCCATCTGCAACGCCATGCTCTACCAGATCAGGCGGTAGGTTATGAAGGAATTTATCATACGGGACGGAAAAAAGCTCCGTCTGGGCTACACCACCGGCTCCTGTGCCGCGGCGGCGGCCAAGGCCGCCGCATGGATGCTGCTGAGCGGCAGCAAAAAGGAGTCCATCCGCCTGCTGACACCCAAGGGCATGGAGCTGGCATTGGCGGTGGAGGACATCTATCTGTCCCCGGACTGTGTGCGCTGCGCCATCCGGAAGGACAGCGGCGATGACCCGGATATCACCCGTGACACCCTGATCTATGCCGAGGTGCGGAAAACAGAGACTGTTGGCATTGTCATCGACGGCGGACAGGGCGTGGGCCGGGTAACCAAGCCGGGTCTTGACCAGCCGGTGGGCGCGGCGGCCATCAACTCTGTACCCCGCCGGATGATCCAGGAGACCGTGGAGGAGGTCTGCGGCCTGCTGGGATACACCGGCGGCCTGTATGTGGTAATCTCCGCTCCCGATGGCGAGACGCTGGCGAAAAAGACCTTCAATCCCCGGTTGGGCATTGAGGGCGGCATCTCTATCTTAGGCACCACGGGGATCGTAGAGCCTATGAGCGAGCAGGCGCTGGTGGACACCATCCATGTAGAGCTGCGGCAGCGGCGGGCGGGCGGCGCGGATTATGTACTGCTGGCCCCCGGCAACTACGGCGTAGACTATATCAAGGGTGCCATGGGCATCGACCCCGCCACGGCGGTGATGACCTCCAACTTCATCGGCGACGCGCTGGAGATATGCCGGGAGCTGGGCTTCAGAGGGGCGCTGCTCATCGGTCATATCGGCAAGCTGGTAAAGCTGGCGGGCGGTATGTGGAACACCCACTCCCGCTACGGCGACTGCCGCATGGACATCCTGACGGCCTGTGCCGCCGCAGAGGGGCTGCAAGGCGGTGCGGCGGAGGAGATGCTCTGCTGCGCCACCTGTGATGACGCCCTGCGGCTGTTGAAGGAGCAGGGGCTTTATGACGCAGTGCTGCACCGGCTGGCCGGGCGCATTGACGACATGATGCACTATAAATGCAGTGATATAGAGACGGGAGCCATCCTCTTTTCCAAGGAATATGGCTATCTTTGTGAGACGAAGGGCGCATCCAAGCTGCTGCGCCGGATAAAGGAGGACTGACAATGGTACATTTTGTGGGAGCGGGCAGCGGCGCTGCCGACCTCATCACCGTCCGAGGCGCCAAGCTGCTGGGCGAGGCCGACGTGGTGATCTACGCCGGCTCATTGGTGAATCCGGCGCTGCTGAACTACACCAGGGAGGGCTGCGAGATCCACGACAGCGCCAAGCTGACGCTGGAGGAGGTTATCGCCCTCATCGAGAAAGCGGAGGCGGAGGGAAAGACCACGGTGCGTCTGCACACGGGGGATTCCAGCATCTATGGTGCGGTGCGGGAGCAGTTCGACGAGCTGGAAAAGCGGGACATTGTCTACGATGTCTGCCCCGGCGTAAGCGCCTTCTGCGGCGCAGCGTCCGCGCTGCGGGCGGAGTACACCCTGCCCGATGTGAGCCAGACCGTCATCATCACCCGCGCCCCGGGCCGCACCCCGGTGCCGGAGCGGGAGTCCATCCGCTCGCTGGCGGCCCATCAGGCCACCATGGTGCTGTTTCTCAGCACCTCACTGACCGAACTGCTGCAAGCCGAGCTGCTGGCGGGAGGCTATACCGCTGACACCCCGGCGGCGGTGGTCTACAAGGCCACTTGGCCGGAGGAGCATATCTTCCGCTGCACGGTGGGGACGCTCCACGAGACGGTGACAGGCAACGGTCTGACCAAGACCTCGCTGATCGTGGTGGGCAACTGTCTGGGTGACACCTATCTGCGCTCGCTGCTGTATCACCCCAACTTTACAACGGAGTTCCGCAAGGGGGCGCAATGAGAGCCGCCCTGTTCGCCTTCAGCCGCGGTGGCTGCGCCACGGCGCGGCGGATACTGGCGGCGCTGCCGGAGGAGGCATGGATGTGCTATACCATGCCGCGTTTTGAAGAGCCGGGCTTTCTGCCGCTGGACAAGGCGGTATATGGCGCGAGCTTTTCCTCCATGGACGCACTGATCATTGTGGGGGCCTGCGGCATCGCCGTGCGGGAGATTGCCCCCTATGTCAAAAGCAAAAAAACCGACCCGGCGGTGGTTTGCATCGACGAGGCGGGACGGTTTGTGATCCCCCTGCTCTCCGGCCATATCGGCGGCGCCAACGCGCTGGCGGTGGAGCTGGCGGAAAAGCTGGGGGCCACGGCGGTAGTCACCACCGCCACCGATGTCCGCGGCAAATTTTCCGTGGACGCATGGGCTGCCCGGCACGGCTGCGTCATCTCTGACATGGGGCTTGCCAAGGCGGTTTCGGCGGCGATCTTAGAGAAGGATATCCCCCTTTGCAGCCAGTTTTCTCTGCCCGCCCCCCTGCCGGAGGGTACGTTTGCCGGGGAGAGTGGCCCGCTGGGCGTTTTCATTGGCTGGCGCACAAAGGCACACTTCGCCCGCACCCTGCGGCTTATCCCTCGCGTACTGCGGGTAGGTGTAGGCTGCCGGCGGGGCATCTCCGCCGAGGCGGTGGTGCGTGCGGTGCAGACAGTGTTCGCGGAAAATGGGCTGGACACGGCGGCCATCTGCGGCGTCTGTTCCATCGACCTGAAGCAGGACGAGGCAGGCCTGCTGGCCGCCTGTGAGAAAAACAACTGGCCGGTGCATTTTTACACGGCGCAGCAGCTGCGGGATGTGGCGGGTGACTTCACTCCCTCCGACTTCGTCCGCTCCGTTACCGGCGTGGACAATGTCTGTGAGCGGGCGGCGCTGCTGGATGCCGAAAAACTGATCGTACAAAAAACAGCGCGGGACGGCGTGACCGTCGCCGTTGCGGCGGAGCATTGGGAGGTGCGCTTTGGGTAAGGTAACTGTAGTAGGTATCGGGCCGGGCAGCTATGAGGATATGACCATTCGGGCGGATACCGCCCTGCGGGCGTGTGACGCCATCGTAGGCTATCCGGTGTATGTGGATCTGGTGCGGGATCGCTACCCCGGCAAGGAGCTTCACTCCACCCCCATGACACGGGAGGCCGAGCGCTGCCAGCTGGCGCTGGAGCTGGCGCGCAGCGGTAAGACCGTTGCCATGGTCTGCTCCGGTGACAGCGGCATCTACGGCATGGCGGCGCTGGTCTATGAGCTGCGGGGCGAGGCGCAGGAGCCTGAAATTCAGGTGGTGCCTGGTCTGACGGCGGCTTGCAGCGCCGCAGCGGTGCTGGGTGCGCCGCTGACCCACGACTTTGCGGTCATCAGCCTCAGCGATCGGCTGACGCCGTGGGAAACCATCGAAAAGCGGCTGGCCTGCGCGGCGGCGGCGGATCTGACCATCGCCCTGTACAACCCCGCCAGCCACGGCAGACCCGACCACCTGAAGCGGGCCTGCGATATCCTGTTGCGCCGTCTGCCGGGAGAGCGGCTGTGCGGCATCGTGCGCAATATTGGCCGTGAGGGGCAGAGCAGCCGCATCCTGACGCTGGCAGAGCTGCGGGAGGCGGAGGTGGATATGTTCTGCACCGTGCTGATCGGCAGCGCCGTCGTCAAAACGGTGGCCGGTCAACTGGTCACACCCAGAGGATACCGCAATGTGTAATATCTGCGTGTTTGCCGGCACCACGGAGGGCCGGGAGCTGGTGGAATTCCTGGCCGGACAGCCGGTGCAGGCTACGGTATGCGTGGCCACGGAGTACGGTGAAACGCTGCTGCCGGAGGCGGAAAACATTACGATTCTGGCGGGACGCATCCCGGTAGAGGACATCATCCGGATGCTGCAAAGGATGCGGTTCGATCTGGTCATCGACGCTACCCACCCCTATGCCACCTCCATCACCGAGAGCATCTGCACAGCCTGTCGGGAAACGGAGACGGAGTATCTGCGCCTGCTGCGGCAATCCTCCGAACAGACGGAGGATGTGGTCTGCGTGGAGAATGCGGCGGCGGCCGCCGCATTTCTGGAGAGAACGCGAGGCAATATCCTGCTGACCACCGGCAGTAAGGAACTGGCGGCGTATAGCGGCATCCCCGATTTTACCCAGCGGGTATACGCCCGGGTGCTGCCCATGGATGTCTCGCTGGAGGCCTGCCGCGCAGCAGGGCTGAAGGCCGCCCATATCATCGCCATGCAGGGGCCTTTCTCCGAGGAGATGGATCTGGCTACACTGCGGTTTGCCGACGCCGCATGGATGGTGACCAAGGACGGCGGCGAAGCCGGCGGCTTTCCCGCTAAGGCATCCGCCGCCCGGAAGACGGGCGCAGGTCTGGTGGTCATTGGCCGCCCGCCTCAGCGGGAGGGGCTTCCCTTTGCGGCGGTGCTGGATGTGCTGTGTAAGCGGTTTGGCTGCACCGTCCGGCCGCAGGTGCGGATCGTCGGCATCGGCCCCGGCAGCCGGGAGGCTATGACCCGTGAGGTCAGTGAAACCATTGAGGCGGCGGACTGTCTCATCGGTGCAAAACGGATGCTGGAGGCTGTGGCGCGGCCGGGACAGCACACCTGCGACGCCATTGCGCCGCAGGATATTGCGGACTTTATCCGCACCCACTGGGAGTACCGCCGCTTCGCGGTGGTCATGTCCGGCGATACCGGCTTCTTCAGCGGCACGAAAAAGCTGCTGCCCCTGCTGGAGGGCTGCGACACGGCGGTGCTGCCGGGTTTGAGCTCGTTGTCCTATCTGTGCGCCCGGCTCCGGACCTCCTATGAGAATGTCCGGGTGGTGAGTCTCCACGGGCGGCAGCACAACATTCTGCCGGAGGTGCGGGCAACCAGCCGCCTCTTTGCGCTGGTAGGCGGCGAGCGCGGCATCAACGATCTATGCCGTACGCTGACAGAGGGTGATCTGGGCCATGTCTCTGTGTATGTGGGCCAGCGGCTGGGCTACCCAGATGAGCGCATCGTGCGCGGCACGGCGGCGGAACTGACGGATGGTGTCTATGCCCCTCTGAGCGTGGCGCTTATCGAAAACCCCCATCCCGACGCGGTGGTCACACCGGGTCTGCCGGATGACGCCTTTCTCCGCAGTGCGGAGGGAATGCCCGTGGTTCCCATGACCAAAAGTGAGGTGCGGGCGGTGTGCCTTTCCAAGCTGCGGCTGACGGAGCGGAGCGTCTGCTGGGACATCGGCGCCGGTACCGGCTCAGTGTCGGTGGAAATGGCCTTACAGGCAAAGCAAGGGCTTGTCTGCGCCGTAGAGCGGCGAGAGGATGCCGCAGCGCTGCTGGGGCAAAACCGTAATCGGTTTGCATTGGAAAACTTACAGGTGGTCTGCGGCAGCGCGCCGGAGGCCTGCGTCGGTCTGCCAGCCCCCACTCACGCATTCATCGGCGGCAGTGCCGGCAATATGCACGAGATCGTGGCGCTGCTGCTGGCAAAAAATCCTCATGTCCGCATCGTGGCCACGGCCGTTTCGCTGGAGTCCGTGGCTGAACTGACGGACTGCCTGCCGGCGTTCCCCTTTGCGGAGACGGAGGTGGTGTCCCTGCAAGCAGCGCGGGACAGAAAAGCCGGAAGCTACCACCTGATGAGCGGACAAAATCCCATTTATATTTTTACGATGCAGGGCGGAGGAGAAACGGCATGATGTGGTCGCTTGCGGCACTTGTTATCGGCTTTTGCATAGACCTTCTGGTGGGCGACCCCCACGGCTTTCCCCATCCGGTAGTTCTGATTGGAAAATGTATCAGTGTGTTGGAGCGGGGGCTGCGGTGCATATGCCCCAAAACGCCCTCCGGTGAGCGGGCGGCGGGCGCCATCCTGTGGGGAGCGGTGGTCATCGTATCCACCGTCGTCCCGGCTCTGCTGCTGTGGCTGAGCGGTCTGGTCAGCCCGTGGCTGCGTCTGGCGCTGGAAAGCGTGATGTGCTGGCAGATCTTGGCCGTCAAGTCCCTGCGGGACGAGAGCATGAAGGTCTATGACGCGCTGGAAAGCGGGGATTTGGCCGCCTCCCGCCATGCTGTTTCCATGATCGTGGGGCGGGATACCGACCGGCTGGACGATGCCGCCGTGACCCGTGCCGCCGTGGAAACGGTGGCGGAGAACACCTCCGACGGCGTGGTGGCGCCGCTGCTGTTTCTGGCCATCGGCGGCGCGCCGCTGGGATTTTTCTACAAGGCAGTGAACACCATGGACTCCATGCTGGGGTATGTGGAGCCGCCCTATAAGAACATCGGTCTTGTACCCGCCAAGGCGGACGATGTGGTGAATTATATCCCGGCGCGGCTGTCGGCGCTTCTGATGCTGGCGGCGGGCGGCCTGATGGGACTGGATATTTCAGCGGGCTGGCGGATCTTCCGCCGCGACCACCGGAAGCACGCCAGTCCCAACTCAGCCCAGACGGAATCTGTCTGCGCGGGGCTTCTGGGCCTGCGTCTGGCCGGGGATGCGTGGTACCACGGTGTACTGCACAAAAAGGAGTATATCGGCGACGCATCGCGGGAGATTACCCACGAGGACATCCCCCGTGTGTGCCGCCTGATGACCGTCACAGCGATCCTCACCCTGCTTTTGAGCTGCGGGGTCAAGCTGTCCCTTGCGCTATAAAGGAGACATAGATGCTGTATCAAACAGAAAATCAACACGGCGGCGATGTATACGGCGGCGGTATCACGCTGGATTTTTCCGCCAACACCAACCCCCTGGGTACGCCTCCCGGCGTACTGGAGGCGGTGTGCCGGGCTCTGCCCCGGCTGCACCGCTACCCCGACCCCTACTGCCGCCGGCTGGTGCAGGCTATCGCGGGCCATGAGCAGGTGCCGGCGTCCTATATTCTCTGCGGAAACGGCGCGGCAGACCTGATCTACACATACTGCGCCGCCCTGCGGCCCCGGACGGCGGTGGAACTGGCCCCCACCTTTGTGGAATATGGGGCGGGACTGGCGCAGGTGGGTTGCCGCGTAGAGCGGTATTTCCTGCATCAGGCGCAGAATTTCGATTTGGACGAGAGGTTTCTGTCCTTCTTAGAGGAAAAAAAACCGGAGGTAGTATTCCTCTGTAACCCCAACAACCCCACCGGGCGGCTGATCCCGCTCCCTCTGCTGGAGCAGATCCTGCAATACTGCGCGGCACAAGGGGCGCGGCTGTTTCTGGATGAGTGCTTTCTCGATCTCACGGAGGACGGCGTCAGCGCCAAGTCCCTTCTGGCAGCGCACCCGGAGCTGCTGATCCTGAAGGCATTCACCAAGAGCTACGGCATGGCGGGCATCCGGCTGGGGTACTGCCTGTGCGCCGACAATGCGTTACTGCGCCGCATGGCAGCCGCGTCCCCGCCGTGGAACGTGTCCTCGCCGGCCCAGAGTGCCGGTGTGGCGGCGCTGGCGGAGCGGGACTTCCTGCAAAGGACGCTGTCCCTCGTCCACACGGAGCGGCGGTGGCTCACGGATAACCTGACGGCGCTGGGCTTCTGGGTATGCCCGTCCCATGCCAATTACCTGCTGTTCCGTGGGCCGCTGGGGCTGCGGGAGGACCTGCTGCAGCAGGGTATCGCCATCCGTGGCTGTGGGAATTACAACGGGCTGGGTGACGGGTGGTATCGCATTGCGGTGAGGCCTCACGGGGAAAATGAAGCATTGATAACGGCCATCCGGCAATTCTGCAAGGAGAAATCACTATGGCAATGAATATTATGATTCAGGGGACCATGTCCAATGCGGGAAAGAGCCTGCTGGCGGCGGGACTCTGCCGCGTTTTGAAGCAGGACGGCTACCGCGTGGCACCGTTCAAGAGCCAGAACATGGCGCTGAACTCCTTCATCACCAAGGACGGCGGCGAGATGGGCCGGGCGCAGGTAGTGCAGGCAGAGGCCGCCGGGATCGAGCCGGACACCCGCATGAATCCCATCCTGCTCAAGCCCACCACCGACGTGGGCAGTCAGGTCATCGTCAACGGACAGGTGCGGGGCAATATGCAGGCCATGGAGTACTTCCACCGCAAGCGGGACTACATCCCCGCTGTGCTGGAGGCCTACAACAGTCTGAACTCAGAGTATGACGTGATCGTCATTGAGGGGGCAGGCAGCCCTGCGGAGATCAACCTCAAGCAGGATGATATCGTCAATATGGGCCTTGCCAAGCTGGTGGACGCGCCGGTGCTGCTGGTAGGCGACATCGACCGGGGCGGCGTGTTCGCCCAGCTCTACGGTACGGTGGCACTGCTGGAGGAGGACGAGCGCCGCCGCATCAAGGGCGTGGTGGTCAACAAATTCCGGGGTGACCGGGCCATTCTGGAGCCGGGACTGAAGACGCTGGAGCAGCTGTGCGGCATCCCGGTGGCGGGGGTCATCCCCTACGCCCACGTAGACATCGACGATGAAGACAGCCTGACCGAGCGGTTTGATCGCTCCAAAGAGCGAAAGCTCTTGGATATCGCGGTAATCCGTGTGCCGCGCATCTCCAATTTCACGGATTTCAGCCCCTTCGAACATTACGGAAACGTGTCGCTGCGCTATGTGGATCAGGTGAGTGACCTGCACCAGCCGGACATGATCCTGCTGCCGGGTACCAAGAGCACCATTGCCGACCTGCGGTGGCTGCGGCAGTCCGGTCTGGAGGCGGCCATTTTGAAGGCGGCTGACGCCGGCACGCTGGTTTTCGGCATCTGCGGCGGCTATCAGATGCTGGGGCGCACCGTGTCCGACCCGGAGCATGTGGAGGCCGCCGGTGTCACGGAGATCAACGGTTTGGGTCTGCTGGAGATGGACACCGAATTTCGGGGTGAAAAGGTGCAGACCCAGACGCGAGGCGTCTTTTACGGTGTGGAGGGAATGCTCTCCGGCCTGAACGGACTCGCCTACGAGGGGTATGAGATCCACATGGGCCGCAGTCAGCAGCAGATGCCCGCCCTCACCGGCAGCAGAAACGTATACGGCAGCTATGTCCACGGCATTTTTGGCGCGCCGGGCATCACGGATACGATCCTGAAAGCACTGTGCGCCAGAAAGGGCGTGTCCTTTGACGCGCTGGCAACCTTTGATGCCTGCGGCTACAAGGAACGGCAGTACGACCTGCTGGCGGACGTGGTACGCGGCGGACTGGATATGTCCTTTGTCTACCGGGTGCTGCGCCGGGAAGTATAACGAAACAAGTTCCAATGGAAAAAGGGGGAGAGACTTGAGCAGGATATTATGCGTGATTGACGGCATGACGGATCCCCACTTTCAGGTGGAGCGATATGGCCATCTGGCGTCCATGGGTTCTGTGCGGTATGTGGATACCTGCGGCGGCTTCCCACCGGAAACACTGCACTGCGTACTGCGCCTGTTGGGGGTAACGGATCTGCCGGTACATCTCCGAGGCTATGTAGAGGCGCTGGGGGCCGGAATCCCCGTCCGGCCCGATGACCTGCTACTGCGGGGCAGCTGCTACACGCTGGATGGAGAGGGCTGCTGTACCATGCCTTGCTGTGCCCCGGCAAAGGTAGAGGATCCTGCATTTACCTATTACCGGCTGGGCGGCTATCAGGCACTGCTGGTATTTCCCCACATGGCGCATACTGTGAATAACATTGTAACGCAGATTCCTTCCGGCGGGCAGCGGGCACTGTGCCCGCAGGGAAGCTTGGTACTGCGCCATGCCTTTGAAAGACTGCTGACGAAAGAACGGTGTATGCTTCTGTGGGGACAGTCTGTTCCGGTAGCACTGCCGCCATTTCCCCAGAAGAGCGCCGTGATCTGCGGCAAGGAGTTGGTAAAGGGGATTGCCCGGCTGCTGCACATGGAGCTTTTCCCGGTAAAGGGGGCTACTGGCGATGTGGATACGGATCTGGACGCCAAGACAGAGGCAGCCCTGCGAGCGGCGGAACGCTGCCCCTTTGTGCTGCTGCATATCAACGGGGCGGATGAAGCGGCCCATCGCCACGATTCGGCGGAAAAGGAGACTTTCCTGCGCCGGGTCGATGATCGGGTGCTCTCCCGGCTGTTGGCGTCTGAGCATGAGATTGTGGTGGCCTCCGACCACGGAGCTGATCCAGAAAGCGGAGCCCATCTGGGTGGCCCACAGCCTTTTTTTACCAGCCGTTAAATGGTAATAGTCAAGATATGAAGACTGCATAACGGCGGCAAGGCTTAAAATCAAAACCACTGGCTTATGACTACAACGGAAAGCGCGTCAAGCCCCGGCAGAAAACCGTCCACCCGCCGGAGGAGCTGACGCCCAGGCAGGTCGAAAAGTGGCTCAACGAACAGGCTGTCCTCTTTGAACGTGACTGCCGCCACACGCCGCAGCCCGTCCAGCAGCTCACGCTGGCAAAATACATCGACCTGTGGCTGACGGACATCGCGCCCGGCAAGCTGGCGAAGTCCACCATCCGCCGCGACCGGCAGGACATCGAGCGTATTCTCCCGGCGCTGGGTCACTACAAGCTCACCGAGCTGCGGCCGGAGCACTTCCGGAATTTCTACGCAGAACTGCGAAAAGTCATCCGTCCCGATACAAAAAAGCCACTCTCCGAGTACACCATTGAGGGCGTACACGCGACGTTGTGCAGCATCCTCTCTGATGCCGTGGAGGGTGGCTTTCTTTCGCATAATCCGGCGTGGCGCACCTACCGCTACGCCGGGCGCAAGTGCAAAAAGAAGATTGCTGATGAAGAAACGGCGCAAAAAATCATCGCCGCCTTGGAGGATGAGAGCATCAAGTATGAGACCTACTTCAAGCTCATCATCGCCACGGGGATGCGTCGGAGCGAGTGCTGCGGATTGAAATGGTGTGACATTGATTGGGAGCAGCGTTCCATCCACATCTGCCGCAACGCTGTAAAAATTACCGGCGATGAGATATTCGTCAAGGAACCCAAGACCCGCTCCGGGGACCGATATGTCTACTTCTCCGCCGAGATGGAAAGTCTCCTGCGGGAGTACCAAAAAGAATGCCGGTATATCACCGAAACCTATGACCAGCGGCAGCTGACCGCTGATGACTTCCTGTTCCGCCGTCAGGGAACGCAGCTCCCTATGACGCCCACCACCTTCACCTACCGCTTCAAGCTGATCCTCAAGAAGAACTGCTTGCCGCAGGAGCTGAACGTCCATTCCCTCCGACACACCGCCGCCAGCCTCATGATCGCAGGCGGTGCGGATGTAGCAACGGTAGCAGGCATCCTCGGCCATAGCCAGCCCTCCACCACGCTGGATATCTACACACACGCCTTCGACAAGAACAAAAAGGCCGCCAGCGCGGGATTGCAGGAAATGCTGGAGATATGACATAGCGTAATAGCTCAGTTGGATCGCAAAATGTGCAGTAGTGGTCAAATCAGGTTTCAATTCCCCTAACTTTCTGCATATAAAAACCGTCTCAAGCATATTGCTTGAGACGGTTTTTGGTACGCCCGACTGGATTCGAACCAGCGGCCTTTAGAGTCGGAGTTATCAGGCCGTCAAGCCGCGAACCGTTGTGGCACAATGGTTTGGTGGGAATTGCACAAATTTCCACCATTTTTAAGAAAAACCTCGGAAGCCTTGTGGGGCAGGGCTTTCGAGATTTTTCGCGGTAGTAGTCAAATAGTAGTCTGGATAAAATGCGGGTTCAGCAGCCCAGTTCAGCTGAATATCTTTACCCTCTATCCCTGAATCAGATCAGCGGCATCGCATCCAAGTACTTTGGCAAGGTCAAGCACAATACCGGCCTGCGCTTTTGCAAGTTCGTACTGCTTCTGCTCGTAGAGCTGGATCATTCGCAAGGAGACTCCGGATGCTTCACTGAGCTGCTGCTGTGTCAGCCCTCTCGCCTTCCGTATAAGCTGTAGCTTAGACTTACGGCTATCCTTGTTCCTTTGAATGATCTCATCTGCACTCTCCACGAATTTGCTTACATCCGCTTCGTGCAGGATATATAGAGACATCACTACCGATAGTGTCAATCCGTATTCTACCATATCGCTGAAGCGTCGGTTTGTTTCCCACTGGTAATAGGCAAGGATCCATCCGGCCCAGTACTCTCTCCCCTTTGAGGATAGATAAGGCTGATGACGACGCTCACTCTGCATATTCACGGCAGCAAGCACAGCGTCTGCCAGTTCAACCCCCGACATTCCTGCAACATACTTTGGATTTCCATTCTCGAATTTTGAGGCAATTCCGGAGGAAATGAACCAGCCAAAGAAGTCATCCGGTGCATAGCCGAGTGTACACACGGCATACTCGACCATATCTCCGAGATTGGCCATCGCATCATCCAAGTATAATTCGTTGTAGGCGTTCATCTTCATTCCCCCATTCTTCCCGAATGATGTCCAGCACATATTTTTCAGACAAAACCGTTTCACGATCCTTCTCTTTTGCAAAATCCTCGCGCGCTTTACTGTCTCGTGCCAGCTTCTTCGGATAATACATATCACACGGTGCAGGAATGGCTTCCTCAAATGTAAATCGAGCAAACGCTTTTCCCGACATCGCAACGATCTGTTCGCCCAGCTTCCCAAGTAACATCGCTTTTTCAAGCTGTTGGAGAGAAATCGTATTATTCAGAAACGCACTTGCGAATGAGAAATAAGAATCGTCCGCCCGATATCCTTTGATGACATCATACTGCTTATACTCTACCGCAAAATGCTCGTCAATATACTGCTTGGCTTGCCTTGCGACTGCCCCGCCAATACGGAACTTCCGATTATTCAGCAGCACATAAAGCCAATTGAGAATATGATAATTACCTCCTGTAAGCGAGAGGATAGACAGGCCGTTTAAATCAAAGGCATATCGATTTGCAAAGCCATCCGCTTCAGTGGAACAAGCCCACTCCTTTGCAAGCTCCACACTCTCAGTACAGTAGAACCCCAGTCCGTAATCGTTGTTTGGGTTTCCTTTGCCAATAACAGGCTGTTGGATAATTTGACTGGAACCATGATAAACGCAGATTATTTTATTCATAGCTGTGCCTCTTTCACGAGCCTATCGCTCCACTGATAGTTTTAACCCGAATTGATTATATCGCTATGGCGATAGTTTGTCAACAAGAAAACTTCTGGTGTTTCTCTGTCTGCAACGATATCTGTTGTTTCGACGTAACCGCCACAGCAAATGACGCATAGACACACATGAGACAATTAGTAAGGTCTCTCATACCAAGTATATTTTTCGTTTCCTGACCGATACTTTAACTATAAAAACGAAAGATAAGGATGGTCAGCATATGAATAATATGGATTTAGGATACGAAATGTTTTGCTATCAATGTGAGCAAACAGCGAACGGAAAGGGCTGCACAAAGCTTGGGGTTTGCGGAAAGACACCGGAAATCGCCAATCTGCAGGATTTGCTGATCTTTCAAATCAAAGGGATCAGCTGTTACGGAAAAGTTCTGCAAAATGAGGGACAGCATATCGATAAAAATATCATACGGTTTATCGAAAACGTTCTTTTCACAACGCTGACGAATGTTAATTTTGATTCGAAAGTACACGTGGAATTATTGAACGAATCACAACGGATAAAAGAAAATTTGAGAACAATCACAGGAGAGCTTCACAATCAGACATCATACGCCACTTATGATCTTCCCGAAACAAAAACACAAATGCTAAAGGATGCTCAATTCGCGGGAATTATGTATGATAAATCCCTTGACCCGGATATTCGCTCATTGAGGCAAACCATTTTATACGGACTGAAAGGTATCAGCGCCTATGGGCATCAGGCAAGAGAACTGGGCTATTACAGTGATGAGGTAGATGAATTTTATATTCAGGCATTGGAAGCTCTCACAGACGATAACCTTACAGTGGAAGAACTGATCCGAATGACCATGCGCACCGGAGAAGCGGCAATTGAGGTTATGAAAAAATTGGACGAAGCCAATACTGCAGTTTACGGAAATCCGGCACCCCATAGGGTCAATATCCATATGAGGAAAGGACCCTTTATCGTTGTTTCGGGACATGATTTGAAGGATTTGGAAATGCTGCTGGAACAAACAAAGGGAACGGGGGTCAATGTGTATACACACGGTGAAATGCTGCCGTGCCACGGATATGAGGGATTAAAAAAGTACCCCCACCTTGTCGGAAATTTCGGTGGTGCGTGGCAAGATCAACAAAAACAATTTGATGATCTTCCGGGATGTATTCTAATGACGACGAATTGCCTTATGCGGCCGAGAGAGAGCTATAAAGGCCGAATTTACAGCACGAATGTAGTGGGCTGGGAAGGGGTAAAACACATTGGGAAAAGAGAAAACGGTGAAAAGGATTTCAGTGAAATCATTCAGCAGGCAATAGAATTGGGCGGCTATCCGGAGGATCAGAAGCCCCACGAGATACTTGTCGGATTCGGGCATCATTCGGTATTAAGCGATTCTGACAAAATCGTAGCGGCAGTAAAAGCAGGAAAAATCAGACATTTCTTTCTTATTGGCGGCTGTGACGGAGCAAGACCCGGTCGAAACTATTATACAGAGTTTGCTAAGATGGTCCCGAAAGACTGCGTGATATTAACGCTCGCATGTGGAAAATACAGATTTAACAAACTGGATTTCGGTGAAGTAGCGGGTCTGCCGAGACTTTTGGATGTCGGGCAATGCAATGATGTATATTCTGCCATACGGATCGCAACAGGTTTAGCAGATGCTTTTGGTACCGATGTAAACGGATTGCCTTTGTCGTTGATCGTATCATGGTACGAACAAAAGGCTGTTGCTGATTTGCTGGCATTATTGAGTCTGGGAATTAAAGGCATATATTTAGGCCCTACCCTGCCGGCATTTTTGAGCCCGAATGTGCTTCAGTATTTAGTGGACACATTCGACTTGCGGCTTATTACCAATGCTGAGGATGACATTAAGACCTGCCTGAAACAGAATATTTGAGAAATCAGGAACCGTCAATGCACTTTGATAGTAACCGTAGAACCTGACAGCGCACAGTATAAGAGAGCTGGCACGAGCCAGCTCTCTTTAATCTTTTGACATCCCGCATTTATCCAGTGCGTGGACGGCGTGAGGTGTTCCTCCCATGTTGTGTCCATCTCGCTCAACTTGGGTGCGCTTTGCAACCCCCACAAAAGATATCGGTACGGATCCAGACCGTTTTCCCTTGTTGTTTCAATCAGACTATAGGGAAATTGTTTCAAACGATTTGATTTACGCATAACGAATATCCTCCGAAAGGCTGCTGTCAAGCGACGGCGGCTTTTCTTTTTCGGGAAGTAATCAAGAAGTCATAAAGTTTTGTGAGTAATGGAAGAAGGCAGCGTTTGCGAAAATGTCACAATTCAACGCAGAAAGCTTCAAATACCACTTGCTTTTTCACTCTCGAGATGATATTATTAGTACGGATACTAACACTTTTATAGAGAGGTGATTTATTTGCGAAGAAGCAGCAGCGAAACAAGGAAGAAAATCCTGACCGCATGCGTTCGTCTTTTTTTGGAGCAGGGGTATAAAAACACCTCGGTCAGTCAGATTGTTGACGAAGCGGGCGTTGCAAGAGGAAGCTATTTGAATCTGTTTCCCACCAAGGATAAAATTTTGCTGGACTTGACCGAGACGATGTTCGGCGGTCAGTTCGGTGTGGCAAGGAGCATTGCGGGCAGCAAGCTGCCGTCGGTGTATGCCTATGCGGTGGATACGGCGATCCAGCTCACCCTCACCGAGCTGAACGAGAATCTGCGAGAGATTTATATCGAAGCCTATACCGCTCCGGACACGGCAGAATATATCTATGTGCATACCACGGCGGAATTAAAAGAGATTTTCGGCGGGAATTTCCCCGATTACAGCGACAGCGATTTTTATGAAATGGACATCGGCACGGCGGGGCTGATGCGCAGTTATATGGCACGCAAATGTGACATCCATTTCCCACTGGAACGCAAGCTCAGCCGCTTTTTGACGGCGGCACTTCGGGTGTACAAGGTGCCGGAGGAGGAGCAGGAAAAGGTGCTTGCCTTTATTCAGACACTGGATATCAAGGCGATTGCCACAGAGGTTATGTATAAGCTCTTTGCTATGCTGGAAATGAAATACGATTTTAAGCTGTCGATGGACGGCGAAACGGAGGAAACAAGATGAGAAAACGAATTTTAAGTCTTCTGCTCTGCTGCGTGATGCTGCTGGGGCTTATGCCCACAACGGCATTTGCGGCGGACACCGGCAAGGGCATCCAGCTCGGCGCAAGCGGGATTTCGGGCTATGACAGCACAACTGGCTATGCAAGCGATTTTGTAGACATCGATCTCACCGTTGGGTATCAAGAACAGTTTTCCCTCACCCCCGGCGGCAGATATTATTTTGACCTTTCGGCGATGAATATTCCCGGAAAGGTAAACGGCAGACTGCCGGACAGCACCCTGCACTATGTTCCCTTTACCTATGCGGGAACAATAGAAGCCTACAAGCTCACATCGGAGATGGCAACCACCGAGGAGTATGCACAGCGGGAAAAATATCCCCACAGCCTGTTCATTGCGGATTTTGCCGTAACAAATGATGTAAGCTGGGATGCCCTGAACACCGCAGGTCTGATTTTCGGCAAGGACTATGCCGCAGGCGGCGTGGACTATACGCTGCGTGCGCCGTCTGTGGGAAGTGGTTATACAGGCTCAGATGATTCAGAACGCGGCACGCCCCAAAGCAACGAATGGGATGCGATTTTAGATAAGGCAAATCAAGACTGGAAGGATAATACATCTGGGTATATCAAAAACTGGTCAGATAAGTATTCCTTTGGACAGGACAACTATGCTGATGCGTCGTACCGTGCGTTTCGCGGGTACTATTCGGCCCGCTACTGGTACCTCAACTTTGCTACGCTCTCCTTCCCGTACCTCGGTTTCCGCCCCGTCCTTGAAGTCCTGAACCCTGACACACTGGGCTCTGGCGGGATGAAGGTCGTTACCCTTGACCTTGGCGGCGGAACGCTCGGCGGCAGCTCCGATGCTATTCACATCATCGTGAAAACCGGCAGCGAGTTTACCGCGCCCGCGTCCGGCGGTTTGACCCGCCCGGACGGAGATACAGGCAGTTACTTCATGTGGCTCGGAAGCAACGGTAAGCTCTACGCCCCCGGCGACAACGTTCCGGCGGACGTTACCAAGCTCACGGCGCAGTTTACTTTATCAGAGCAGTTTTCCCTCAAGCCCGGCGACAAATATTATTTTGACCTCTCCGGCGCAAACATCCCCGGAACGGCAAACGGCAGTCTGCCGGACAGCACCCTGCACTATGTTCCCTTTACCTATGCCGGAACGGTGGACGCCTACAAGCTCACGTCTGCGATGGCAACCACCGAGGAGTATGCACAGCAGAACAAATACGCCCACAGCCTGTTTGTGGCGGACTATGCCGTAACACGTAAGGTAAGCTGGGATGACTTAAATACGAAAAGTCTGATTTTCGGCAAGGACTATGTCGCCGGCGGCGTGGGCTATACGCTGCGTGCGCCGTCTGCGGGAAGTAAGTCTACAGGTTCGGGCGATTCCCAACGCGGCACGCCCCAAAGCAACGAATGGGACACGATGCTGGACAAGAACAGCGGATATATCCAAAACTGGAATATAATGTTTTCGTGGGGACAGGATACTGTTTCTTTCGACGCGTGGTTCCGTGCGGTTCGCGGGCACCATTCGGCCCGCAACTGGGCCAACTACGGTGCTGCGTACTCCTATCCGGTCGTCGGTTTCCGCCCCGTCCTTGAAGTCCTGAACGCTGACACACTGGGCTTTGGCGGACTGAAGGCCGTTACCCTTGACCTGAACGGCGGCAAACTGGGCGGCAGCTCCGATGCTATTCAGATCATCGTGAAAAACGGCAGCGCATTTACCGCTCCCGCATCCGACGGCATGACCCGCCCGGACGGAAATACAGGCAGCTACTTTATGTGGCTTGACAGCGACGGCAATTCCTACGAACCCGGCGGCAGTGTTCCTGCTGATGTGACGGAACTGACGGTGCAGTGGACAGCCCCGACCTATACCGTAACCCTGCACGCGAACGGCGGTACGATCGCAGACGGGAAGGATGTCACAGGCTATACCTACGGCGTGGGCGCAACACTCCCGACAGATGTGACGCGCACCGGGTACACCTTCAAGGGCTGGTATGATAACGAAGGCTTGACCGGCGATCCTGTGACGGCAATCGGCAACACCGAAACGGGCAATAAGGAATATTGGGCGAAGTGGGAAGCAAATACCTACACCGTCACGCTGAACACAAACGGCGGCACGATCAACAGCGGCAATGTCACCGGATACACCTACGGCGTGGGCGCAACACTCCCGACAGCCGACGATATGACCTATACGGGATATACGTTCAAGGGATGGTATGACAACGAAGGCTTGACTGGCTCTCCTGTTACGGCAATCGGCGACACCGAAACGGGCAACAAGGAATATTGGGCGAAGTGGGAAGCAAATGCCTACACCGTCACGCTGAACACGAACGGCGGAACGATCAACAACGGCAATGTCACCGGATACACCTACGGCGTGGGTGCAACGCTGCCGACGGCGGACGATATGACCTATACAGGCCACACGTTCAAGGGCTGGTATGACAACGAAAATCTGACCGGCTCTCCTGTTACGGCAATCGGCGGTACAGAAACGGGCAATAAGGAATACTGGGCGAAGTGGGAGATCAATCAATATACCATCACAGTCAAACCCGAAAACGGCAAAGCGGATATTACCATAACGCAGGATTACGGCACACCGATTACCGCTCCGACCCTGACAAGAGAGGGCTATCAGTTCAACGGTTGGGATAAAACATTCCCGACAACCATGCCTGCGGAGAATCTGACAATCACGGCTCAGTGGCGTGATATTGCAGTGCCTACAGGCGAAATCAAGATTGCCGAAAACGGCTGGAAGTCTTTCTTCAACACCATCACCTTCGGTTTGTTCTTTAAGGATACGCAGATGGTAACCGTTACCGCTGCGGACAACAGCGGTGAAGCGGTTAAGATCGAATACCTGCTGAGCGATAAGGCGCTTACCGAATCGGAACTTGCGGGAATGACCTTCACGGCATATTCCGTACCGTTCAGTATCAATCCCGATAACGAGTATGTTATTTATGCAAAACTGACCGATACCAGCGGAAACGTTGCCTACATTAACACAAACGGCATCGTGCTGGACGGAACAAGCCCCGTTATCACCGGCATTGAGAACGGCAAAACCTATTGCGCAGCACAGACTATTACCGTTGACGAAAAGTATATCGGCACAGTGAAGGTGAACGGCACGGAAGTCATCCTTGATGAAAACGGTCAATTTATTCTCTCTCCCGCAAGCGGCGAGCAAACGATTGTTGTGACCGATAAGGCAGGCAACGAGACAAGGGTTACCGTGACCGTGAACGACGGACACACCTACGAGTGGCAGAGCGAAAACGGACAGTATTGGCAGAAGTGCAAATTCTGCAATCACGAAACTGCGAAAAAGGATATTCCGACCATTAACATCAGTGGTGCCAACAAGGTTTGCAGAACGCAGGATTACAAGTTCAGCTTTACCCTGCCGGAAGGAGCGACGGATGCAGCCTATGGGTATGAGTTTATCGGACTTGGCGACGGTCCTCTTACGCCGACCGTTGAGAATGGTTTGTACAGCGGTATCATAAAAGCATCCACATATCCGGCGAAAGAAAACAGCTTTAAGCTGATCGTAAGTGCAAAGACCGCTGACGGGTTTGAGTTCTCTGCCGAAAAGACTGTAGCCATTCAGAACGCACATTCCGGCGGAACGGCAACCTGCAAGGACAAGGCGATTTGCGAGGTCTGCGGCGAAAGCTACGGAGAGCTTGACCCGAACAACCACGCCAACCTCAAGCATATAGATGCAAAGGCGGCAACAAAGACTTCTGAGGGCAATATCGAATACTGGTACTGCGACGGCTGCAAGAAGTATTACAAGGACGCCAAAGCAACACAGGAAATCAAGCAGGTCGATACCGTAACGGCAAAACGGCCGGATGACAGCAAATCCCCTCAGACCGGAGACAATAGCAACCTTGCTTTGTGGATCGCGCTGCTCTTTGTCAGCGACGGTGCGGTAACGGCAACAACCGTTTACGGCAGGAAGAAAAAGCGTTTGACAAAATAAAATTTAATATCTTTCCGAGAAAGGAAAAAGCGTCGTAGCAATACGGCGCTTTTTTGTTACCCGGAAGCGACAAACAGCGGCAAGCAGTAAACGGCGGTAAGAGGATACCGCCTCCGTTTTGAAAGTCGCTCATATCGAAAGCAAACGCCCGAAATCGCCCCGAAACTGTACAGCGGGAAACGGTTTCAGGCGTTTTTGCGTTTCGGGAGCAAATCGGCAAATAGGTAGTGCAAAAAGGAGGTGGACGCTATGCCCCGTATGCCGAAATATCTCAAGAGAGAATGGGCGTTCTTTCTTGACGAGCGTGGACGGAAGAAATACAACGAGCTTTGCAGGAAATGCGAAAGGAGCTGCAAGCAGAGCTTCCGTGCCATCGTTATTCAATGCCCGCACTATCAATCGAAAAGGAGAATCAAAGAATAACCGACAATCAGATTATTTCAAACACAAAGCTGGAAATCATTAAGGCAAGCGACATTATTATCAGCTTTATACCGGCGCATTTGAGCTGGAATGATCTTGAGGAGTCTTGAAAACGTACAGTTTTCAAGACTCCTCAAAAATTTTTGCAGCAATACTCTCCAATGCGTCGCTAAATACCTCATGAACACGGATCAGCGAAACGACCTCGCAGATAAACTGCTCCATCAGTTCCTTTTCATCCAACCATGTGGTCTGAGGAGTTGTGTAATGCCCAGGATTAGCCTCCGCCTCCGCTTTGGCGGCGCGGATGGCATTCTGCGCGGAGAGCCACCGACCGTAGGCGCCGCCGTACAAGTTCTTTTTCAGTTTCCGCAGCGCGGACTTATACGCCTTCTCCGCTCCGCTGGGGCCGTTGTAGTTGAGATAGATCGCCAACTCCTGAAAGGTCATGCCAGCCTCGTCCGGCTGGCCGATGCCGAGGTAGCTCCGCGCCAGATTCAGCTCTCTGGGCGTCAGCACCTCCTCCATCCGCTGCATCAGCAGCGTCCGACGCATGAGGCAGTCATAGGCCACAGCGGGATCGCCGCCGCAGCTGACAGAGAACACATCGTCACCTAACTGCCGGACGCAAAACAGCGTCCGGTATTCTTTTATCAATGTCCCAGCTACCTTGGCAGATACATTCAGTTCTCCGCACACCACCTTGACCAACTCAGCATCAGATGAGTCCCATCCCTCGGCGCAGAGGTATGCCACCCTGCGCAGTTGATTGTACCGGCTGATGGGAATAGACAGAGAGGAAGAATACCGTGCGGCGTAGTCCATCATCGCCACTTCTATCGCAGGCGTCGCATAGGTCAGCAGCTTTGTTCCGTAGGCGGGATCAAAGCGCCCTGCCGCGTCCAGCAGTGCCAGCGCTCCCTCCTGCTTCAAGTCCTCCATCTCACACCATGGCGTGTATGCCCGCGCCAGTTCGGTGAGGCAGCCCTCATTCTGTGCGATGAGCCGCTCCGCGGCGTTCTCGTCTCCGGCTTGTATCCGCAAAGCCAGCGCTTCATTGCAGGGGCTATCTCCTGCAACGGTATACATATTTTTCGGCACAGGACCGCCCCCTTTCTCATTTCAGCCGCTTTTCCGCCTCCGCGTAAATGTGTTCCAATTCCATGTCCCGCGCATACCCGTCAGCGGCGTAATCATTGTCCATCAGCGCCTTGTCCCGGTAGTTCCCCGCCAGATAGAGCGCCTCCTGTCTTAGTTCGTCGGAGATCTTTCCCCGCCAGTGATGCTTGCGGATGGTGTCGGTGCGGGTATTGAACAGGCGGTAGACCGGGTGCTGCTTGTTCTGCTCCTTCTGGTGCTTCATCGCGCCGTACTGCCGACAGGTATAGCGGCTGTCCTGCGGAGCGACGCCGTCGCAGTATTTGGGGATGTGACCGTTGGTGGTCAGAAAGTATCTCCCGCAGCCTTGGCACTGGCTGGGTGCGTGGCCGTGGTGCAACCCGTTCATCAGGTCAAAAGGTAGCTGCGGTCGATCCCCATATCCGGCGTCAGCAAACTGCGGGCGTTGGGAACAAAGGCACTGTACCGA